>Ga0307515_10000509_pt1 | contig 92904 bp, 88 predicted proteins | sample 17_EM_MG_FD_194513 | JGI IMG/M metagenome (GOLD analysis project Ga0307515, IMG submission 194513) | Populus trichocarpa ectomycorrhiza microbial communities from riparian zone in the Pacific Northwest, United States - 17_EM | ecosystem: Host-associated > Plants > Roots > Unclassified | place... | reverse complement strand
CAGGCATGATCCCTTGGTTGGCATTGGTATATTCTACCTTGCAATCAAGTCCCAGACGCTCAACAGAAGTAGGGTTGTGAAATGGTTGACGGTAATACAACAGCCCATTCTGGAGTGTAATAAATGAACTGTCAAGCAGTACATTCTGATCGTATCCGAGCACAATTCCACTAACTTCATGTCCCCATTCCTCTTCAATTTGCGCGTGGAATAGCTGTCCAAAGTTGGGAATTCCGAAGTCTTCTGATGCATCTCTGAGTGAGGTTAATTTGATACTTCTGCACACTCCGCAGACATGCGTTTCTCTCAAATGATATAACTGCTGTGATACAGGGCGGATAATGGGCTCGTTCTCAATTGTTTGGAGACGTAAAAGATGTGCTCCATGGGTACTTCGCCGGTTATCGGTAGCGGACAGTAGGTTGAAAACTTTTGCCGAGTCAATATCGTACCAGCCTTGGAGTGCAAGAGATGATAGTGTCTCCTCCATATAGTCAAGACTGGTACACCGGTCATTGTGCTTGAGCATCTGTCTAATGTAATTGACTTTGTTGGTAGATTGATATGCCTCTTTCACGTTGGTGATATGTAGCCGTTCCTAAATATCGGTGGTGAAATTGTCACCGGAACCCATTCGCCGAATTGACTCTGGGATATGGCTCACATGATGCATCTTTGGATATCTGAAATGGATTACGCATTGATCAATGGATTTCCGGAGCGCCTGAATGCCGATTGTCTCCTACCAAGCTTCAGACTCGATCAAACAGATGGAGAATTCCGTCTTCAACCGCTTCTGTTCATTCGTGGTGATGCCATAAATCTCCCTCTCCAGCTGGTTAGTGACCCGCGCCATATCAGCCAAGGTCCAGGTGGTGGCTTCTGTCTCAGCATCGGATGGGCGGATCTGAAATTGCAGTCGCTTGTCGGCGGTCATGATTGCCGCTCCGTATGCCTTGTCTTCGGTGGCAGCTGTCATTAGGGCAAGGTCTTTGGCGAATTTGCTTCTGGGACCGGTTGCCTTGGTCCCGACTTCCTCCAATAGTTGTCGCTTATGACATTTGAATAATTTATCGAAAAGCTTGCGTTTAGCAGGTGTCACTTGATGGATTGCGCGCTCCAATCGCTCTATTGCCTTCTGACGATCAGCATCTGACCAAGTCATGGCCGCTTGTCAGGCTCTGTTCAGGCGCACCTGAAATTGCCTACATTTGGTTTTGGAAACCTTTTCAGCCTCATACACTACAGCCTCCATTGCTGCACGAATCTTATGAATCTTTTGTTCGCGTAATAGATGGGATTCCCTTGCCAACAGGTCATCCACTTTGGCCTTCGCAGACTTCAACATTTTCTGTTCGCGAAAAATACCCTTCTTTGTGTGAAATCGCTTGAGTGCATTGTCCAGTGCTTTGAGGGATAGGTACAAGTGATTTTGTTGGCTAACAAGTAGAGAGAATTCACATAATGCCCGCACTGCTCCCATTACCATTTCATCAGAGGCTGTTTCCGCCGCAGTTTTCCCGTCATCTTTAGAGCAGACAAGAATTGGAGCGCAATTCACTACCAGTGTTCTGATCATTCCACGGATCTCCTTATCTTGCCAGGTGCCGCTGTTCAACGCATTGGATGGTTTAGAGAAGTGCTGCAGACCGGGATATCGTGGCACCGATGTGAATCGATTGTCAAATTGATCCTCGACATTTCTAGCTTTCATGTATTTGAGCAGCCAGTGCAATAAGTCTTCAACTAAACCCAGGAGCAGCTGATGCAATTCATCAGGCTGCCAAAGCCGATAGAGATTGCAGAGAGGATATTCCCAGAACTGGTTGCGGGTTGGGTGGACACCGAGAGTGTCCAGAGCATCAATATGATTGTCCTCCAGCAGCTCCGAGTAAACATGCTGGTCTCTTGAGTTATCGAGTGGTCGAAAAGCAGAATGTCCCATCGGCGCACCTTTAGGAATTTCACACATCGGGCATGAGCCATAAGCGACTTAAACAATGATGACTTGTTCCGGATAATCCCCGACCCAGGCAGCCAAAAGAGGGTAACATTGTCGCTGGAATCCATCTGCACAATCCCATTTCAAGCCGGGGCCAGTGATGTCAAGATGCCTCAGTTGAGAAAGCACAGTTCCAACTGCGGAATGCCATGCATCGTCAATGTGTTTGGCACCTTGTGGGGTACATGGGATCAACCCGGCAAGAATCCAGGCGCGCTATTTTGGTGTACGGCGGATATCTTTTCGAATATTACCGATCGTGAGATAGAGCGGCCAGGCATGCTGGTCGCCCGAAAAATTGGTCAAGTGAGTCTTGTTGGATGCACATATGACTGGCACGACCGTCGCTCCGGCAGGAAGTTGATCTTGTGTATTCCACCACCAATCGCCAGTGTTCATCTCGCTGTAGATTCGACGACCTCCGGAGTCAGCGAGGCGCACTGGGTCAAAATTGAGGTGCGCCTGCAATGGGATATGTGCCAAATGGAATTGGATACATTTGAAAATATCTCTGTAGACTAATGTTCCGAGGATATGTGAGGCATCTTCAATCCAACTATCATCGCCGAGCCCGAAATCGAGTTCAGAGAGGAGCTTTCATGGGGCATCTGCCGATTGGAATGATTCCATTTTGAAGTTGTCCAGTCCACGCCTGAGTTGTTGATCCATCCAGGTTTTCGTTTGCTGGCTAAACAACTGAGCCTGCTGAAAGTCGTGTGCGGACAGGAATGGATGCCATGGATCCCATTGTTCTGAGTTCTTGCGATGCTTGTTCTACAATCCAGTTGCTTTGCCATATGCTTCCCCCCCCGCATTTTCCAGTCCAACTACCTGCCTATGAGCCTTTGTCTTTGTTGGATCATGGGTACAGGTGAGATCAGGCCTCTGAGGGTTGATAGGTTCTTCATCGAGAGTATGTTCGGGTGGTGGTGCACCCGGTACGTTGTCTATGAGTCGATCATTAATTGGCAGTTCGTCGATGGCCATTCAGGTGCACCTAATGTAGTCTAACCACGATGGCTCAGGGTGATCCCAGCTGGCAGGTGGTAGAATCCCGTTGGGTAATAGCCCTTCATTCATCGATATTAGGTGATATTGTTGATAGTGAGCTTCCAGTCGGTTCTCATTGCATAATGTTATTTTGCAGATAAAGCATTTAACATGTTTCCGGCGAGTGTTGACCATATTTGAGAAATGGTCTGTGTTCTGACGAATCTCGATGATGCTTTAGGGTGTATGGTTTGTTGCTGGATTTGAGCCTCAGGGATATTGTTCCAAAGCGAGCTAACTCAGGTTAGCGTATCACTATCAAAGCCGCATCACACCCCACCAAATGTAGAGGAGGGATAAATCAAGGTCACCTCACGATCAGTGTTCTTCACAAACTCGGATAATATCTATCAAATCCCGCACAAAGATGTTGCACATTATCTACTGAAAATCGTTAGCAGAGATAGTTTCTTTTGTCATCACTGCGATCAACTTTTAATACTGACCACCAGGTGCTACCACGATCGGCCTTATCGTATACTACGTGATTGCGGCAGTGTGTAGATTATGTCTACGCTCGAGCCTCAAGCAGCGCATAACATCAGCTTAATACAATGGATAGGTACGTTTCCTAGCTGGCTGTATGCCTGCTCAATGATCATCGAGAACTGATAGGCTGGTAGGATGTTTTCTTCAGTATCGATCATTGACCGGTAGGTGGATCCCAAGGAGACAATGAAGTTTACACAAGGAGCGGAAAAGGAAGCAATCACTGTTGCTGCTCGACGAACAGGCCTCATATTGACTGAAGTAGTAGGTCGTACACACACAGTAGGAGTGTAAAATGCCTAGTCATGCTAACATTTCAACCGGATATTGTTCTTCTTGCTTTCCTGGAGATATCATGTCGTATCCCTTGTATGACCTTTACAGTGATGAACCAAACAAAGGTGAGCTTGTATCCAAGATCTTAGTATACGAGTTTGAGCATATAACAAAGAAAGGCAGGACGTGTGTGTTATGATTTCTTTTTCTCAGCAAGGTTTCATGGGGTCAATGGTGGAGTGAAACACCTCAGTTCGTGACAAATAAGATGGATATATAAGGCCTTCATTCTGCTGAAGGTCACTGCTACCTTCAATATTCCCAACTATACTCCGCTTGATTCGAAATCACCAATTGAATAGATTATTTGATGAAGACAATCGTTTGTTCACATATGATGTCAACGAATGGTTCTCCACCGTAGACAACCAATATGGCTCCACCGGGTGGCCTGTTTGGCTCACAACAACAACGCCCAGATGACGATGTGGGAGCATCAGATCATAACGCTGGAAATACACCAAACGAAGACACTCAATTCGGGCAACCAACGAATCAATTTCCTCTACCACCGGGGTATAGTTACCCACCTTCGCAGCCTCCATTTCCAGGCGCTCCCCAGTTCTACCACCATGCCCCATTCAACATGACACCAAGCTCACAACCAAGCTCTGGTGCAACCCAAGGATATGCGAGTTATGGGCCACCGTGGAAAGCATACGATTTCCCCCAAGGAGGTTATGGTGGACCACAAATGTTCTGCCCTCAGCAATTCACCGGACAGGGGCTGTAATCTCCAGGCGCACCTCGCGTGCCTCCAGCACAGTCTGGAAACATTCCAGTCATTTGGCCGACCTCTTCCTCCTCAACTCCATATGGACAACTTCCAGGTGCACCTGGGAGACCCCGCATGAGCCTCCCGACGAAACAATTTCAGCTGGCAGCGGAACCGCGCAGGACAGATGTTGCAGGGATTGCAGACTTGCCCCCATTACCAGAGATATGTTATGACGAATTCGATGCACAGTATGAGAGCGATGATTCGTCGGACTTGGGCGGGGCTGAAGGCAAAGCCCCAATCAGCTTGAAGCAAACGGAATTCTCCGTGAAGCAATTTGCCAAAACGATGGGGTAGCCCAACTTTTGTGCATTCACCAAATGCAAGAAAGTATGGGTGGCTGGGATTCTCGAGAAGAAGCATCGGTCCATCATCCCGGGACAGAACCGTTTGAAACAGCAGCGAAATGGACCCCTGCACTGGGAGATGGGGGTTGCAGAATTTTTGGACACTTTCGATAAATGGCTGCCTTTGGAAAAGTTCGATAATGCCGAATGGATTCGGCGACAATGGGTTGAGATGTCTCTGCAGAAATCTGCAAGTGAGGTTCGGGAGGCGAGTAAGAATGGAAGGCGAGGCAACAAGCGACCGGCGATGGATTTGGGAGAGCGCGCGTGCAACCAAGTGCCAGGTAATGTCCCTGTGTTGCCGAATACAACTTTCATGGTTGTGATTCATCGAGTGCCAAACGGCAACAATGACCCAACCTCTAGCATGCAACTCCAAGCTTCGTACACAGATGTGAAGCACTGGGAGGAGCTGATTGATTTCATCGAAAGAAATTGTGGCCCGAAAGAATCATACTGTCTGACTGCATTATACAAATGCAACTTGACGCAGGATGCATAGGACGAAGAGTATATGGGATTATACGCACCGGGGCAAATGATGAATGACCCTCTATATGGTCAGATATCATACAACAGTTCCCTTTAAAATGCCTTCAAGTTGAAACTGGGACACGATGTGCAACTATTTTTGGTAGAAATGAAAGCAGCTACAGGGAAGGAGATTGCCGAGCACGTAATGAGACCTGCCAAGGTAATCCTCGCTAGCCTTGTTATGGTAGGTTATGCCCACTGCTCATCTGTATACTTAGACTTCGGAGGGATCTGATGAAAATGAAAGAGTGGTGGATGAGGAGACTGGTGGGAAAGAGATTGATAGTATTAATGTAAGTTCTGATTGAGTGAATAGAATTAATTATATACCACATATCATTGGGTCCAAATGCTTGTCTGTGAAATACCTAACATTGCGATGAATTTCAGGAGCGCCGGAGTATGAGCCCATCTGCCCAACTGACCTCGGAGCAACCGAAAGAGATCATTGAAGATGAAAAGAAGACCGACCAGAGTGCAAGAGACGTTCAGGAGCAAGTGGAGGATGGTGAGGAGGCCCTCGATCCAGATAATACCAGTTCAGTCTTGAGCACCATTCTCAACACAATCAACAACAACTTTGAACACAAGTGTCTTGATGAGGTGGTCAGGCTGCTGCATCCGCATCAGATTCGCCAATCAACAGATGACTGTGTTCCAGGCCACAAATATTCAATTCCAGGCCTGCTGAGAACTAAGTTTCTGGTGCACCTGGTTTGGGCCATCCGGTTCATTGTGAGGAGATGGGTATGAGATGCTGATATGCCAGGAGCACTGGTGGCCGATGAAATGGGTCTTGGAAAGACTTTCACCTCAGTTGCAGAAGCAATGCTTTGCAAACTGCTGACTGAGAAAGTTGTCATGGGGTTACCACTGTCCATTTTATGGGGGAATACCCTGGAAGAGTGGGTGATTTTGGTGGACAATGACTGTCCTGGCATTGTAGGTGAAGAACGGAAGTGGTATCTGCTCCAGAGACTGAATTTGGTGCCCTGCTGGGTGTTGGAGATACAGCCAACACCACCACACGGGCATCCGGCACTTATATCGGCCACTGAACCAATCTTGGTAGTCACAATGCCTGGAGTGGCGGAGACTTTCAAGCCTGTCATCGACGAGATGACACATGGAACCGATTTCAAACTCATCAACTTGTTGCACGCCGAAAATGCGAATCTCACCCACAAGGATCTGAACACCAGCATTGACGAGCTGGAAAACCGATCAAATATCCACCTTGTGTCGTATGATACATCAACATCTAGAGCGAAACCATCAAGCAATGGCTGGCTCTCACACTGTTCATGGAGTTTTGGGATTTTTGATGAGTCGCATCAGTACAAGATGAAAGATAGTGTGGGCTGGCGAATTGCGACGAATGCGAGAATTGGATTCAAACTTCAAGTCACTGCAACGCCTGGATTCCAATTACTCTATAACTGGTGTTATCAGGCAATGTGGCTGTTTTCAGGTGCGCCTGAAGATCCAGAGGATGAGACAGTGATGGGAATGCACAGCGCCGATGCACTGTATTCCGCAGTGAAGAGTTTGATGCATGCCATCCGGACTGAAGACCAGGATGCTCAACAGGACGCGGCACACAGGATGATCCAAATTGGAAAGCCCTGGACGATAAGGAGGTGGTCAGAATCGACACTCCTGAATGGGAAACCCCTGGTTCGGATACCAAATGAGAATGCCCACCTTGTTGATCTCGAATGGAATGAAGACGAGCAAACTGTACTGAAGACCCTTGTGGAGAGATACATTTTACGGGGTGCGTCAGGAGCGTGGAGGGTACATAGATGGCACCTGGCATGTTTCTCATTGGTATTGGGAGACACTGAGGATCGGAATGAGGTTTCTGGACAATGGTACAATGAATGGCCACTCGATACTTGGATGGATTCTACGATTTTCCGATGGCTGAGAGACACATTTCTGCCAATGCTTGTCATGGAACCTGCGGAGTATCCCGAACCTGATGAAGATGAAGCATCAAACGAGGGGCTCCAGCATGAACCCGAAAGTAATAAATGCTCCTTGCCTCGTGCACCTCCTCCTCAAACGGCGGTGCTTTTTTGTCCTCTTCCTGGCCAGGGTCATCATTTGAAGTGGTGGCTCACAAAGTTTTTTGCAGATCATCTGGATATTTTCTACATGTATTCAGAGATGGGCAACAATGAGCGCACAGAAATGGAGCTCAAATTCCAAGATTTGCCAAATCCCTCTGTGTTCGTAACTACACCCAAAGTGGGTGGGAATGGCCTCAATCTCACCGCAGCAAACCATGCAGTAATAACTCAGGAGTTCTGGGTGTTAAATGAGCAGCGGCAGGCCTTTGCACAGGTTGTCTGACTGGGGCAAAACAGAGTTCCACACACATGGCTATTGAACACTGGTCCCAATGGTTATGATAACAGAGGGAGTGATCTCCACCACCTCTGGAGAGTGGCTCAAATGAGAGTCCTGCATGGTCTGATGAACAGACCAAACATCACGACGACGATGATATACCGGATTCTGGAGGGTCGGCAAGACCATGCGATGTGGCTTACGGAACATGTAGACTTCGTCCCGTCAGACAGTGAGGATGCACGATCATGCTCAGGGCAGTGAAATCAAGGTACGCCTCTTTAAACATTCTACTAACACAATCTCACCAACTGATGCAACATAGGCAAATGGTATGGAGAATATGGCGCAATCGAAGAGTCTGGGATTATTGGTTAGAGTTCGATTCTATTTCGTGTTAGATGACAATTGTGATGAATATGAGATGAAGTCAATGGAAAACAGACATCGGGTAAACTGAATTATAGCCTGGATTGGATAAACCAATCTGTGATGAAAAGCAGGCATGCCAATTTGATGGTGGACTAAGTCAAATTCCGCGGTGCCGTATATTCTCTTGTGAGAATCTGTCGAAGCTGTGCATTTTCATTGTATACTGTCCATGTGGAATTATAATTACGATATCTGCGAACAAGATCTGTGTACTCAGGTGTGTCTGATCCTCCAAGTTTGATTCAAATCATTTGATGCGTGTCGATTTGATGCGCACTGGATACTACAGTCACGAAAGAATTCAGGATATTTAAGGAATCAACCAGATCGACTGAGTTTCAGTCAAGTGAATACGGGAAACGCTGTCAACTTCTCTCCCGAGACTGATGCAGCTCCAAATATATAATCATCCAGGGATAGAATGAGTGTCTAAGCGAGATCGAGGTGATGTATTGTATCCCGAGACACGGCACGCGTAGTCAAGGCTTATCCGAAGAGTACAGCTGAGCATTTCCTCACTCAGGAATGAAGTTCAGGCACATCTCAAAGGCACTATGCTGTCGAGTTTGATTGTCTCTGATTTGACACCGCACACATATTCCATTCAACTGCCAATTTTGACAAGCCGCCACTCATTATTATCATATACTCCCACTCCCAGGCATGCCTCTGAATGATTCATTTTGCTCAGTCGAAGCAAATTGTCTTCCCACTGGAATCCTTTGAATCTGTGCCTGCCAGCACACAACAAGAGTCATCATTCAGACACGAAACTTTCAGGTGCAGGCGCGGCTCATCCCGCTCGTCCTAAGCTGATATCTGAATCTATGCTTGATTGGTATGTGAAGGCCGCCGCTTCAATGCCATACATGTCATGCTCCGTGTCAACCTATCCTTTGGAGGAAGGTGTCCATCACACGCTTACCATAGATGCACAGCCCCGGGCGATGAATTTCCACACTTAACTGGATTTTGACTGAGAAGTATGTTCAGACCTATACATTTCCCAGATCCTGAAATAGCTTCTGTCGTTCGGGCTCCATAATTGAGCTGCAGCTTGAGAGAGTGAACCTCAAAAGACAGCTTCTGCTCAGCGATTCTGCAGATGACCGGTAACTCCCACTCCCTTGTATTCCACACTTCCTCGAATAGGCTTAAATTCACAGCGCTTCTAATGCAGACTTAACTACATTGTCACTAACTTGTATGTTTGGGCCGCCGAAAAACCGGATCTTGAAATAGAGTGTGTGAACCGATTTCCATCAAGAGAGCTCGAAGAGATAGAATCTGAATGCCAGTCTCTGCTCAGCGGCTCAATCGGTGACCTGCAAGCTCCTGCCCACCACATATCTTGAATGCCCGAAGTTCGTGACAAATCATAAACAGACAATATCTGATTTCCGCCAACGTCGAATCCAAAGAGTGCATGAAGAACAAATCGTGACGAAAGCTCGAGTCAAGAAAAGGCAGTTTCTGCGAGTACAAGTAATTGTCAAAGTAAGGCGAGCCTGCAATCCCAGCTATTACATCAGATTGTATCCTGCATGCCGACTCAATGCTCGCTGAACCTCAATTGACCGGAACTGCATGCTGTTATTCGTCTTTCCGCTGTCAGATGATGCCTCATGACGCATTCATATCATTCTTATGCAGTGGTTTGAACCCCAATATTTATGTTAAGTCAACATTGTAACATTGAGACTCAAAATGAGTTTGTGATTTAATGATGCAGTGTTTACAAGATAGTATGCGCAACATCCTGGTGTGAGTGACTATGTATGACCCATTCGCTAGCAATCTTCGCATTGACAAGAACTGGAATCGATTAGATTACCCCTGAATCTTCATCGTACCTTTACCATTCTTCCTCTATGTTGAATCTCTCCTTTGTTAACCCAAATCCTCCGTCTTCTCTCACACTGACAGCATACATATTGTGATTCAGCAGACTCGGGACCGCTGAAAGTGAAGTTCTGCACACGACATTGCCTAGTTGACCACTTACTTTGCTGCAAAATCCTACAACAACAGAAGTATCGTGAAAATACGGTGTCCTTCCAACTGGTATACCGCATTCGGAGATTCATATATATCCACTATCACCAACAAACTCAGTTCGCACCCATGTAACTTCAACTGTTGCCACTCCCCAAGGTCCCAACTCTATCCTCTGTCCAAATTCTGCAAGATTCTTCAACACACCGACAATTCTGTGCCACGCGGTCACCACTCAGATGCTCGAACTAGAGGCAGACTGACCTACCATCGGCGGAGTCATATGCAGGGGCGATCATGATCAACCCATTTCTCAGTATTCCATATGCCCGGCCCTGAGAGTTAGTTAGTGATACAACCATGTCAATGTCTCGAGTTCTTCAGGTGCGTCTGGCTCAATTCTAGGTATGTTGGCTTAAACCAACCTTCAATTCCTGCATCAATAGCGGACTTGGATACGAGTTCTAACCATCGGGAATAGGGGGCATGAAGAATCCCTCTAATCCGGCACACCTGCCGCTTCAGAAATCACAACAGAGATCGAGCATCAAGAATATAAGTATGAACCGCCGACATGTCTTCCGGACTCTGTCCAGGCACGCCTCAAATTGCATCCTCTTTGGCAAGCGTTACTTTTTCCACACACGCCTCAATTTACATCCTCATCGCGGAGCGTTACTTTTCCCAGGCACGCCTCGGATTGCATCCTGCTCGCCGAGCGTTACTTTTTCGAGGCACGCCTCGAGTTGCATCCTCCTCGACCGCATGTTACTTTGTTGCCCTATTCTCCCGTTCTTCTGTTAAACTTCGTACTATATTTACCCTTATATTCTTCTGTCTACATTCCCCAACTTCACTTCATCCAACATGGAACCTTCAGCCAGCCAGGTCAGGAATCACTATTCACAGAAGAATCAAGACGCCCACCTTGAGTGAGCACTTGCATGTGCATTGCAGAAGACAGGCAAAGTTCATTGCCGATCAAATGTTTGAACTTCTCACCCAACCTTCGAGTATAGTGTTGGAAATAGCTAATGTCCGTGCGATAATTCTCATGACGCAGGATGATAACGATACTGATCGGCAGATCAGCGAGAACGAACGTCGAGACCTTGGAGAGTCCACCTTGTCATCCGATATCGAAGAAGATGATTTGGACAACCAGCAGGAGGTCCTACATCTAGACCAGGCGCGCCATGATACAACAATTCGAACTACAAGGGTTCCACCGCCAGAGAAACGGAGCGATGCAGACACTGTCATTGCCTACACTTCACTTCCAAATCTGCGACATCCAGCCGGGGCCATAGCACCACCATTGCGCAAACGCCAAAAGTCCGCCATCAACATATCACACAAGTCTGACATTGTACAGGCGCTCCCGCTTCCCAAGGCTGGAGGAGACCAGAATGTTCCTCAACAAAAGCCCAGCGGTGGTGATCACAACGTTCCCCAACACAAAAAGGCTACTTTTGAGGTAGCGAAACGGTTCATGGAGGCAATTGTATTCACAAGACTCCATGGCCAATCATTTCCGATGAGAAGGACTCGATGGTTGATGAAGCTTGGCAACTAACCATTGAAGCTCAGGATCGTCAGCAGGCATTAGCAGGTACTCCGGTAGGTGCACCATCCGTATGTCAATTGCGCGGTGGTCTATCTCTTAAAATCGACCTCTAAACCCGAGAAGCTGTAAGTGTAAATTCTGTTTTCTGCTCCTCGATTGGACTTGTGATAATGCTTATCCCCAAAAATATTCATAGTTAAAAGTAAAGACTAGCACCATTCGAAGACGTTTGGCAGATGGAGCTGGTCGAACTATTGTGCGAAGTTACCGGTTGGATTTAGGATCAGAGACTGAGCTTCAAATCCAGGTTAAGAAGCTCCTGTTTGACGATGCTTATCTCTCGAAGGTCATCGATAATCAGAAAGCCTGGTTCACGCAGATGGAAATGCTTTACTCAATCTACCATCAATTTTTCTTCACCGCCAATAGCTTGGGGCGACAACCGACCACATCACAATTCTTTCAACCTCTCACACCGCACGCACTAGCACTTGTGGCCGCAGCTATTCATTGTGTGCTGTCTGAGTATGCCACTGGAGAGAAGGTTACAGTTATGTTTTCTCAAGATGAATATCAAGGTAAATTTTGCCCTTCCACGGTGATAGATTGAATTACTGCAGATGCCATTCCACTTATCACAATTACACCTGGTGGGGCTGCTTCATACCCCCCCTCCCCCAATGGTGCTCCTCCGCTATAATAGGCGCTCCTCGATCCGCGTCGGCGCTCCTCAGTCTCGAATGGTACTTCGATATTTCATTCAGCACTCCATACTGCATTTTCTCACGGCACTCATCCTCTAGGATAGGCACTCTTCAATCCCCTCCTCGACCTCGAATCGGAACGCCTCTATTTCATTCCAGACTCGTTATGTCTCTCCCCTTGCCCACCTCGAACTCCACATCAGGCACTCCTCCTTTCCTGATGGCGCACCTCGTTTTCCCCCAAATTCGTCATATTTGCCTTTCAAACCCCATTTTGATTCACCGCTTGTTAACCTCAATTCCAACCTTTTAGATATCACAAATCGAGCCAAATGACGTTGGAATTCAATTTCACCCACTCGCCAGGCCGGAAGCATTCGGAAAAACAAGGAGTGCCTCCCGCTTCTTTGCGCCGTGGAAGAATTGTGTGTTTCTGCGTTTGTCGGCCCTGATGAGATGGGAGATTTTGTGGATGACATTGAGACTATGTTCGATTCCATTCTGATTGCTGAATCGGGTTAATGTTTCGGTTTTACCTGCTTTCATTCTTGAATCACTCGTCATTTTCTTTGGTTGTCCGTAATGCAGCGATGCAAACGATAGAATGTTGAATGTGATGCTGGGTACTAAAGTATGATTTACAAGTTGATAATGAACAATAATCTATGCATCATACGTGGAGGGTATTCTTATTGCTCGTGTACATTCAGATATTACCTGCAGTCCTCCGAGTGAATATCCCTAAGAACCCAGCATCTCTCAGAGTTAGTTTGGTATTCCCGCATTGGTTGGGTGACAGTCCCAGGTGCTCCCGAACTTCTCACAGCCGCTCCCATGGTGCTCCCGTACCAGTCATCAGAGATCCCAGTTACTCCGATGGCCGGCCGGAATGCCCTCCTAGGGTGTGGTTCTCTCCTGTAATTGACCCTTCTAAGTTTACACTCCACCTCCTCTCAGACACTCCTAGAGGCTCCCAGTGACGAGAATACATTTTGCTGATAAACTGTCAAACTACAGCCTTTTCTCGAAGAGACTGTCCTGTGGTTTTTGACTGCCTCTACCCAATCACATCTCGCACAAGGGGAAAACTGGCCTCCACTTCGACACCGTGAGGTATGATGGAGACTATATTGCGTGCCACAGTGGAGATATTGGCGTACGTTGAGTGCGTTTCTTCTTGCTGCCGCCACCAGTCGGTGACATCCAGTAACCAAAATGTAATACTAATCTCCATTGGGTCGGAGTGGTAATCATTATGATTCGAATTCATTTGCCCTCAGTTCTGTGGCAATTGAGGAGGTGAATTCAAATGGAGCCTTGCGGCTGTCAATAGGCGTGCTGCACGATCGCTTCATCCTGGTGTCGTTTCGGCCACTGAGTTAGGCATTATGTATTCATCATCATCTCTAGACAAATCATATGGATCATAAGAAGATTGACCGGATGTTGAAGCCATTGCGCAAGGGACGAGATTGTTATTCGGTATGGTTTCGGGTTTTGTGACCGGCAAATGTCTCTGAATAGCACAGTATTCATTCTCGACATACTTCAGACAGGGCTCCTGGTATTGTGAAGTATAAGAAGTCTCTTCTTCAGAATTAATATAAATTCCCTTGTCGAACTTTGTAAACGATCGCAACTTCCAGAAAGGATCAAGGATATGTGCCGAAATGAGAAGCATACCAGTCGTTGGAGTCACATCAGTATAATATTGGAACAGTCTCTGCTACACAGACTTCACGGCAAAGTATAAGTCTTCCTTCCATTGTGTCTTCTTCTTGGCCAAAGCTCGCATCACGACATCCATGTGATTGAACATGTCATTTTAAACAGTGATGAAATGATGCAGGGTAACGGTATGCCGTTTCGACAACCATAGGGTCCAGTACCGGAATGGCCGTAAAACTTTCATGACATACTTGACCATTGTCCACTCATCGTATGTGGTGAAGAGTGGCTGGTAATCGCTGTATTTTAGGTTCTTAAACGACTCCCGCATGAATTCATGTAATCGGTTGGCGTGCTCGAGCAACTGCAGCGTTGAGTTCCAACCTCTCTTCACATCCATCATAGGTAGTACTGCGATGCGGACTTTCGCATATTGACAGACAATGAACTCGTTTTGACGACCAGGTGTCAGCATAATCACTACAGCAAGCATTCTCTGCTATATGAAGGTCACTGTCAGGACTTTCAAAATATCTTGAAATACGTACTTTCTCAATTGTCTTTGCTAAACCTGATCTCATGGCCGACATCTTATTGATTCTACCATTGCCCTCTTTTCGAAGTCTTTGACTCTTCCCAATGTCTGTGCTTTCATTCTCTCCAAATTGCTGATCACGCTCATGGGCTTCCCAAGACTTGGTGTGGCCTTTTACACCCAGACTGCTCATGAATGCACCCAAAGTGAGCCGAATGACGTGCGCCACGCATGGTATGTGGTTTCTCAATGCGGGCCACTCGATTCCAGAAGCCTCAAGGGAAGTTTGTAATTCGCGAGTCATCAAGTAATTTGAGGAAGCGTCATCAGTTGTAATTCCAACTACAGGGCCGTCAGTCAGCTCAAAATGATCGAGAACTTCCTTCAAATGTCTAGCTCCCAGTGCTCCCCCATGTTGACCCTTCACCTGTAATCCTTAATCAGATTTCAACATAAGAAACGAATGTGCTATCAACCTCATTGAATGCCTGTTGTACTTCTCGCAACGCCCAATGTCGACCCATATAATATGCAATGACTGAGATTATTGCTAATTTGTTCGTCGATGTCCATCTGTCTAAAGCTAAACTAACTTTGTTTCTTAACGGCAATTGCTTCTTAATTGCATCCACTGTCAGTGTGTCTTCCCTCCAGCAAATGATGCTGAGGGTGCTGGCTGACAGTTACACCAACTCGCGTCATAATGCGTTGTATGAACTTTGTGGCTCAAGGTTCGATATCATGATCCCTGGAATGTGAGCCGAAACAAATCCTGACATGTGGTAGTGATTCCAGGTGTCTTGGTGAAATTCGGCAGTTTGAAAGTCCTTTGCTGCCAGTTTAGAGTGTTTTGTCTGTTAATTCAGTAAGTATACTTAAAATCTAAATATTGAATGTGAATTTCCTTGGTGAACTTACAATCGGAATACCTGGACTTCCTTGGCTCTGAAGTATGGCCAAATCTGTCTCATCGACCGTTGAACTAGTCAGTTCGGTTACTTCTGACACTGTTAATTCCTTTAACTTTGCGATGTGCGCTGATGCCTGCAAGTGTTTGCCCATTGAGCTGGTCCCATGTTCTGATGGATGGTGAAGAACTTGATGACAAATGATACATATGATGTCGGGGCTGCTGGTGTCCTCAATTCCATGGTGTAAATTGAATCGCCATGAAGGCGCAAGTCTAAAATTATCCCAAGCGACAGGCCGCTTCGAGCCTATATTCATTGAAGGCAACCAAGCATCGAAGATGATTTGTAAAGTAAGGTCACTTACATCATGAATAAAGACACATTCATTTGTTGAATATATCATAACCTCTAGCAACGAGGTATTTAAAGATTTTGTATCTGGCATCGCGGTAGGAATTTTAACGCTGAGTAATTCGACCTGAATAACAGTCAAAAGATGCGTTATAGTCCGGTAGAACGCCGGTTCTTAATTATTGACTTCAGAGCTACAAGCAAGAGAATGGTCAGACCTGTGAGACATCGCATACACATTTGTGAAGTTGAATACAAGGACATACAATGACGAGGCGGTTGCGATATCATCACTAGGATTTCTGCCCATGAAGGCTGCCGACAGTATGATTATGAGTCAGTGCAGTTGCATTGCTGTCTGATTATCCAAGATGCAATCACGAAAATTGTTGATGATCTGTTGACGCTCATTTTGAGGAGGTAGTAGCCATATCGTCACTAGCGTTTTGGCCTATGAAGGCGGCCAATATTTTGATTATGGGAGTATGCTGTTGCACAGCCATTGAATTATCCAGGATGCATGACCATAAATAATTGACGCTCCGTTGACGCTCATTTTTAGGAGGTAGTTGCGATATCATCACTAGCGTTTTTGCCTATAAAGGCAGCCAATATTATGATTATGGGAGTATGCCATTGTCCAGCCCGGGAAATATCCAAGATGCATGACCAGAAATTGTTGACGCTCTGTTGATGCTGATTTTCAGGAGGTAGTAGCAATATCGTCACTAACATTTTTGCCTTTAAAGGCGGCCAATATTCTAATTATGGGAGTATGCTGTTGCACAGCCCTTGAATTATCCCAGATGCATGACCAAAAATCATTGACGCTCAGTTGACGCTCATTTTCTGGAGGTAGTAGCTATATCATCAATAGCATATCTGCCGATAAAGGCGCCCAATATTATGATTATGGGAGTATGCTTTTGCACAGCCCTTGAATTATACAAGATGCAAGACCAAGAATCGTGGACGCTCCATTAATGCTCATTGTTAGGAGATGGTAGTGATATCGTCGCTGGCCTTTGTACCCATAAAGGTGGCCAATACCGTGGTTATGGCTTAATACTGTCGTGCAGCCCGGTGATTGTCCCACATGCAAGACCACAAATCAGTGACGCTCCATTCACACTCAGTTCTAGGATGGGGCATCGGGCATGTCGCTTGCCTTTTCACGTCTAAGGCCGGCCTATAACTCCTCTTGGGATTGATGTGTCTATATAACCTATTGATTGCCGAAATGATCAAACTAAAATCATTGATGCTCCGTTGATGCTCACCTTAGAGACATACTAACAGTCATTGGGTGCGCAATTATTTTGCTTAAAATTCATACCATCATTTTTGACAGCCAATATACCGTTTCAAGGTATAATCATTTGCATCAAAACGCATTGAGACCTCTCAGTTTCTGAGCCAGCACTATTCAGGTCATCAGTCCAATAAATGACCTAGCTCCATCACAGTTTGGCGCTTTCAGCCAGTATGTTACGGCATACAGATCCATCTACTAATGGTAGACATATTGAGCCCGATTTCCTGACCTTTCATCTTCCAGCTCATTTTCCTCGAATTCCATGACATACCATAAGCAATTTTCAAATTCTCGACAATGTGTGGCTGGTCTGAGTGCAGAGTTATGCATTAAGCCGCATGGACTAATGCAGCATGACAGCTGCCATTCATCCGGGTTCAGACTGCGCACTGACCGCTCATTCTATGACTCATATAACATCACTGACTTACATTTTGATAGTACATTTCGTCTCCATTCTAGGTTTTGCTTTCTAATGTAATTGTAACAAGCAAGTCGATATCAAGTTTGCTGGCCATCTACCAACCAGATTTGGAGTCGAGAACTTTCGCATGGCCCGTATGACCCTTGCACACACACTGATGAAATATCATGTCTCACAATTTGGTCGCTGAAATCAAGCAAAAGCTGACACGTAGCACAGTAGGTACACAATTTGCTTTTACAAGAGATAGGTCTTCAAAATTAACTGTTGCGTTATCTTTACCTCCGGTGACGCAGGAGCTATGACCATGTCCTCATCTGTATCTGATTTTTAAATCGTAATGAACTAGGGATGCGTTATGCAGGGTTACATGCGTACGGGATCAACAGTAGTGTCTACAACTGGTCCGACTTCCCGTGTCGGTTCCAGTTCCGGCTCCACCCAAAACTGGACTGTGGCAATGGGTCTCAACACATCAAAATCCTGGCTCATTGGAAATGGGCCGGTTTCACCACCAAAAACCCGGCATTTCAACACCACAACTTTGCCTTCAATTAAGTATTTGAGTTCTGATCATATCGTGACTTGATCAGTACGTAGATTGTGCAGTTCTAGCTACTCTTTGACCTCCCAATCTCGGATTAGCGATCCAACCAATATTCGTTGAGTCGCTATTGAAAACCCGCTAATTTCGCTAATAATGTGCCCTTATTTCTCAGCCACTCAACGAATATCAGTCTGATCACAAATCTGAATACTGGAGGTGAAAGAGGTCGTAAAACTGCACAATCTGTGTATTCATCATGTTATGATACGATCAGAACTCAAATATTTAATTGCAGCTTAAACTGTGGGAACAGTGAGGTTGGAAATGCGGTCCGGTTCCACCCCGGGCAAAAACCTACCCTTCGATGTCCGGTCCGGGCAACAAACCTGCGAAGACACACCGGGTTGGGTTTTTGCACGGGTCTAGAACCAAACGAATCCGTTTACACTGTCCAAACCCGGACCGCTGGCGGGTTACCCGGAACCTTTGCTAACACTGATCAACAGGCATCACATCCTCAATCAGGGTCAAATAGCGCGCCGCATCGGGCGAATGAACCAGTAAGAATTTCTGTAACTGAGGTTTCTCTGAACCCAGCCTCATTTGACTACTTCCTGGTCGAGAAGTCACTGCCCACATTGCCGATTGTCCGTGGACGATATCTAGAGTCTGCGTATGCTCTTCAAATGTTTTCAGGGGTGGTGAGGCAGCAGTGGTGTCTATTTGGGGCTTGACAACTGCCGGAACCTTCGATCCGGCAGTCCCATACTCCAAATCTCTCTCACTGAAGTTGTTGGCGGCGTCCCCCCATCCCGGTTGCATCAATTCATTCAGCGTCATCTGCTTCTGCCGAAAACTCTCCATGCAGTGCTCTACTGTTTTGGTGATTGTGCCCATCACCCAGCCAGGTTCATCATCATCACTCAGCTTGCCGAGCTGTGTATCTTCTTCATCATCTTCCTCGTCTTTCCCATCCTGGTCATCTTTGGAACTTGCAAGATCACTCAGACTGTCTCCCATAGCATTCAACATCGCTTCAAACGTTGTTTTGGGCGTTCTGGTTGTCGTCCCCGCGCTTTCAACATTAGTCATATCGTTCTGCTCTTCCATAATCGCTGTCTCTGCGTCTTCAACTCGCTCTCTTGCCACAGCAGTCTCGCTCTCCACATAATCCTCGATCCATTTCTCTTTCGCTTCATTGGCTAAAAACTGCGTTTCCAGCCATTTCTCCGCTGAAAGTTTCTTTTTGGATCGTAAGCTGCGCAATGCTCCCAACGCGCGGACCCTTTTTGCCTCGAGGCCTCTCTTGCCTTCATTGACTTGATGATGTTGAAGTGTGGACTGCTTTGTCGATTTGCCATATTTGCTTGCCGGAAGTGGAGAATGGATCTTTTCAGAGCGTTGGCCAATGTATCGTGTCTTGACCTTGTAGTTGGGCGAGATGTTGGATGTTGCAAGATACAGTGGACCACATGAAGGCCAGCTGTGTCTGTAATGTCACGGTTCTTACATTTCTTCAACTCGAACAAAGCAAAGTCTCGGTTTTGATTGTCATTTCATTCCGAATAGTAACACTAACCATACCTCATAACTTGATAGTTAGCATGTGTTTCGTGTAAGATCCCAGCGATGTGTTGAGACAAACATCACCAGACGTCCTTTCCGTCGAAGAATTTCCTTTTTATATCTATCAAACAAGAGATATCAGCTGTCGTTCACTTCAATGTATCCCTGCAAACAAACAAACTACCAACATCGGACCGACTTACCGCAAATTGACGGACCTTTGGCATCACCACCAACTTGAAGCTATGCACAGCCAGATAAAACATGGGCAGAATGTGTGACATGACTGTCATTCATTCCATTGTGACTTGTAGCTTACTATATATTCCACAGGACTTTCCACTTTTCGTTATCATCTTCCTCACCGTTTCCACAACAGCAAGTCATGGCTCCACAAAGACCTCAGCCAGGTGTAATTGAATCCAAATCGAGCCGAAAAATGGGCGCTTCATCGAACGGGCCCCTGGCTGAGACACAGCAGCAACGCAGACACCAGTTAGTCCACTGCAACACTGCAATTGCAGCCACCGAGAATATGGCCCATGACGCACATTTAACAATAGTGTGTAAAGCCAGACGCAGCAATATTGGGAAGCAGCATGCAATCGGATGTGAGTATCTCCATATCGATGTAGAAGGCGGTCAACTGACAATACAATGTACAGCTGGGGTACGTAGAGAGCTTTGTGACCAATTTATCATGGCCAGCAATGGCAAACCTTCATTGTCGACGAACGCATTTGTCCGGACAGTCCGTGAAATCGAACATCAATATGTTATCAGGTCTGAGATTTTCGCGCACGAATATCATGACAACGGTCCCCGGGAGTGGGCAAAACAGGTCTCAATGTCCTTAGAGTAGGCTACGGAGTCGTATATGGTTGAGGTAGCAGCCGAATATTTCATTTTAGAAGCAGCAACTAATTTCTTGTAGGTTATCAACATTTCTGCAACTATGGTGAGGCAAGGAGGTCGGGTACAGCTAGAACAGTCCGACATGCGCCTTGCCTTGAATATGGCCAAAATGGCCAAAGGGGGTTTTCGCGCGCCGCAATGGAGGAAACGCAACAACTAATTAAGCAACCTCGCGCTGAATTCCGAGAAGAGAAGACGTGAGGAGTTGTGTTTGCTGGGCAAAAGAGGATCGAGGCTGCAATAGAAAGACACCCGGCAATGGTTTAGAAACATCATACGGACGGCTGCCTTCCATGTCATAATGGCACAGCAAAGAATCCGCAGACACACTGGAGGCGCAAAGGAACCAGCACACCTCCACCAGAACTGGCGGCACCTCCGCCCGGAACACCACATCCGCCCCGAATGCCTCATCCGCCACCAGGTGTCACTGATGGCAACGAAAGTTATGAAATAGAAGGCATTCCATGCAGGTGTGTGTATATACATTCTCCACATCCCAACACTTAATTTTTCAATCATAATGCATATGCCAAGGATTGCAAGAGTGATAAAGAGTTTTTTCCGGATTTGCTGAGTACACTATCTGCTGTGTGGAAATACCGCTGACATTGATTTTGATGATGATAGCAGCTGTTTGAGCCAATCTGGGAGTGAAAACGAGATTTGATAGAAAGGAACGGGAGTTTTGAGTATTATCATTATCTACAATTAGCAGACACGTTAAAGTATATTTTAAAGGATATATTTATATGCACAATTAAAGAACAATGTAGTCTTAAATGAAAACGAACATGAAGAGGATGGAATGACTGCCAAAACACAGTTATTGATATTCTATGCTAAAGTAAATGGTTCCATAATGCAGATACACCTGTGGCGAACTGAACATCAATGGAGCGTCAACAATTTGTCGTCCTGTGAGTCAGGTTATCAAAATGTGAAATAGTCGTTGTTATCTATAATCATTGTATTGGCCTCCTTCATAGGCAAAGAGAATGCTACACTCTCCCTGCCCCATCTTGACAATAAGCGTCAACAGAGCGACAATGATTTTTGGTCTTGAATCTGGGGTAATGTTGGTGGTAAATGATCGCAGACATCTATAAACAAGGTTTTGCCAGCCTGTATAGGCTGATGAGCAAAGAATGGTCCCGCGACAGCCTGCCGGACAATCACAACTTAATTTGTTTTCAAGCTGCAACTCAGTGAGCCTGAACGTTTTAGGCTATACAACTAGTCAAGACTCCCCATATAGGCATTAGCAGCCATCTTGCACGTTGAATAACCATCATGCAAGGCCAAAGATCATTGACGCTCCGTTGACGCTCATTTTAAAGATCGGGCAGGGAGCGTGTCACTGTCTCTTTGGCAGTTAAAGGCGGCCAATACTATGCTTACGCATAACAAAGAACAAATCACTTTTCAATTACCTGACTTACAAGACTAAAAATCGTTGACGCTCTGTTGACGCTCATTTTCAGACTAGGGCAGCGAGCATGTCATGTTCTTTTCTGCAATGAAATACGGTCAATACCTCATTCATGATTGTCGGCATCCAATCGCCACCTAGATTACCCATGATGCAAGAGCAAAAATCATTCACATGCCGTTGACTATCATGTTCAGGATGGGGCAGGGAGCATGTCTTTCTTGTTTTTAGTTATAAAGGCAGCTGATTCATCCGAAAAGGACAATGACATACCAAAGTCAATATTTTGCGATTAGCAGTAGGATATCTAAATGCGACCATGAAAAGAAAATCCTGAAACACAGAACAGGAGATTGGAATGGATTGGTCTGACCAAACCCAGCAAAACCCGCGTGTTGACAGGTACGGGTCCTGGTTTGGCCCCCTAAGATGTAACAGGTCGGGATTTTGGACGGTTCTGGAACCGAACTGAACCAGTTTTGCAGTCCAAACCCGGACCACTGGCAGGTTGCCCAGACCCGTTGCTATCACTACTCATAGTCAATTTGGCAAATGCCTTTTGACAACACTTGCATGGCAGAACGCTCTGTATGGTTTCAGATCTGGAATGGGAAAGCGTGCGATCGAGAGTTCATCGAAGTATATCACATCGGGCAGATGCTCATGCATCACGACTTGCAAACCGGTCTTGACGATATGTATGAGACACTGTCATCGCATGCTGTTCATCGCTAATGCAAAACAACTGTGGAAACGTTTTAAACTTACTATCCACTACGGATAGACAGTAAAATTAATCCAGTACCAGGCTGTTACGCCTCCAGTAAGAGTCATTCATCCTCACTATATTACAACCAGTGTATTATTTGAATCAAATGAATGTCCATAGGGTATGCAGGACACTCAAATTACCATCACTTAGAGATGCATCAGTTGATTTCCACATTCCCTACTGTGGACAGCAATTCTATGTACAAGTTAATCAGGGCTGGGGATACAGAGTTAGCGGACCGGTGCTTGGATACAATCAGAATGTATCTATATAGCACATCATTGTTTGACTTCAGAATTGGCCGTTGTACTGCCATCAACACTTTCAGAGCCCTTCTCCTGTTGAGCATGTAGGCCTTGAAGGCATCGTAGAATATACCAAAACCCACCAAGGAATCATGCCCAAATCTCAAAATATCTGGGGCCAATGTACAGAGAGGGAAGCACATGACCATGATGACATCTTTCAATGCTGAATTCCTTCAGCTCCTGAATTATACATCCGCTGGACTATACTGAACCAGATCCACTTATTTCAGAAGTGCTTGCAAGCAGGTAACATGGCGTTAACCAATAAGGAGAGGTGCAAGACAACTGACCAATGGGAATAATAACATCACGATGAAGACTATGCAGTTGTGATCCCAACATGGAAGAATGATCCTCATAGTCCAGTGATCATTGCTGAGTGATCCATCCGGGTTGTCAAACAGACTCACTTGAAGCATATTGTAGCCATGAGAACAGTTGTTCACCTGGTACATTTTGTGGGGGAGAATGCTACATTCCATAGAGTAAGTAGTATATGGCTTGGAAGCAATGATGTGGCAATAGATACCGACTGGACTGAATATGATCCAGGAGACTGGAATCATGGTGAGATGGAGTAAAATAGTTTTTATAATTGTGCTATTTGCTATAGACATTATGATATTCACTCCAAGAGAGTATGGGTGCAGATTTAAGGTGCACAAGAATAGTCTGGGAGATATTGGGAATGATCCTAATAGTGAAGAAATTGGCATATCCTAACAGCTTCATTGTGAAATGTGATGCAATCAACAATATACTTATTAGAATACATGGGTGTTCTGATGCACAATTTCCGAAGCACTGAGGAGTACAGACAATGTGGACTCAGACTAGATGAGAGCGCATCGCTATGCATTCACCTAATCAGGAAACATCTGAAAGCACCTGAAATGATTGGTATGAGTGTTCAGAGGTGCTGTGTTGTGGAGATATGACTTCCAAGGTATTGTACATTTTGCTGATGTTCGTCATTCTGAGGCTTACCTGGGCTGAAATAATTCATCAATGATGATGTTAGGGGTTCTCCCTTAGCAGCGGTAATGATACATGAACGGATTGCAGCAGGTACATGTGACGATTGCCTGAGACTCATATGCAATACACCTACCTGTGGAACATCATCATGATTGTCAGGCGAATGATCTTTACCAGAATTACACCTGGGCCGCACATCGAGCAATTAGTGATGCGTACTCCTGCACTAGCAGATTCAACCATGATGATACCATTCTGTTACCATGACTGCGAAGTGAAAAACCTTCAGCTGTGCGCATAAATATTGGCCACACCTACTATACATTATCTAGCGGGGTAACACATAGTCAAGTTTCAATTATGCAGAATTACATGTGCAGCAGACAATCACAGAATATGAGAGTATCAGGGATCTCCAAGCCTAGGCACCAAGAGGTAGGAACAACTTGCGGCACTCCCCGGTCTACGGAAGGTTTAGACTCAAGCATGCGGTGTCTGAAGGATCAATGACATTGGCTGAAATCCAGGGGACAGAAGCGAACCTGCTCATTGGGTTGAGTCAGAATGCACTGCAACTTCATAAGCATTAGAAATATGGGGTTGACATGTCATGATCTACGTTGGTGGAGGATTGGTTAGATACCAATTGAATTTCGGACCCAATGCTGAATGGCCAAATTAAATGTGAGGCGTTCAATAGTGAAGAGCTATTAAAATAGATTGTGATAAGCACTGATAAGACTAAATGTCATCGGATGATCCAACTACAGAATGAACAGAACGTAAGATGTCAAAGTTGAAGTTATGAGGTGCCAGTTTGTGCGTCTGATATCATCATCTTGAGTATGGCCCTGCAGGAGGACGTAATGTCTGAAAACCACTCAAGCATGACCACGATAACCAGAGGGAACTCGTGGCAATAACAATGTGGCACTTAAGATGTTCTTGGCGATCAGCTTTCAAACAACCATGTTGTCATAGCGAGAATCCAAAGGCAAGCATGACCTGAGGATCTGTCTGTACACAGCTTATAATGTTACCGCAATGAGAAGTACAAGCTCTTGCAGCGAACAGTCAGAAACCTACCAGCAAAGAAAGAGTCCAAAATATTATTGTGTTTTTATGATACCTATATTTATTATAATATTACTTGCTTAATATGGCAGCCCTGTACCGTATTACACACCACACCACTATATGACCATTACATTCGAAAACGAGTCCTATATATCAGTATATTCCTTCGAGAAGATTGTATCCTTTTGCAGGGATCACCATTACCTATGTGCTGCTAAAAGTGTTCGGTGGATATCATCCTTGATAGAATTACAACCCACATTAGTCTATTATATAGACAATCAAAGGTTTCTCCGGGAAATACGATCAAAGGAAGTTATTGGAGGATCCACAACAAATAGTACTTGGCAAGACCCAGATCAGTCAAGGCCAGAACTAGGAGAAGTATCTACGGTACCAAGGGATATACCAAAACAATCGTTCATTGCTTCAATTGGTCACCAGGCAATACCGACCAATTATCTTTCTGATCCCTTAAGACGAACTCAAAAGGGAGAATCAATTTGTTACCTAAAAGCAAAAGACAACTTCAGAAGGAAAAGGAAGGATTAGCAAATTTAAAGCTTGAGGAGGATCGACAACGATATTTTCGACAATTCGGACTAGATGAAGATATCAGAATATCAGGCCGGGCATAAGACACAAGCATTCCTAACAATACATACCCAGTTATGTGTATTTTCAGTATTGTCTTACACCTCGATTGGATTTAGTTGCTATCTTCCTAGAAGCATCAAAATCAACAATCACAACTTGTCCCATTTGTGTATACAATCTATATTGATTGCCAATTCACATTTATTGGAGATACACATAAGAACATTTTAATAAAGGACTCTGGCCATGCGCAAGGATCCTGCACCGAGAGGAATAGGTACTTTAGCAGAAGCACCCCGGTAACAGATGAACTGCAGCTTGCAGAATGTTTGTTCATACATAATGTGAAGCGTCATACTTGACTGGATTGAGGAATCCGAGGTGTGCCTAAACTTCAATCATTGGCCAGAAAGTGCCTGTCACCAATGATATGGGCTTAGCCCAGAAGAAATATGCTGTGTCTCATCATCCAACTCTCTGTGTGCTGGATCTGTGGTTTGCCTGCACTTGAATATATCCCGGCAAATATTGCTGTTCTGCCGTAAATGTGCAGGTCATGTCTCAGTTTTCGACAGAGCTACACAGTATGCTTTCAATTCCCTCTACTTCCAATCGGGATTGGAGAATATGCAGTGCACCGGGTGACAAAACGATCATACTCAGATATGGATAATTCTCCAGCATTCCCATACATACTTTATTTGACCATTTTGGTTTTTTGGATTTTAATATTGGTACCTGTCTTGGAGATTCTCATGAACCACAAAGCAGTCATAAATGAATGATTTGAATCACTTCAATGAATCAAGTCTCAGAATTCCACCCAGATCGACTGATGTGCAATGAGAAGAGTCTTGGAACCAAAAATTGTAGCCCCTGGCTTTCTGGAGTTTTGGTATTCCCACTGTAACCAAGATATTACTCAGTGCAGAAAGAATTTGTGAAGCAGCGTCTGCAAAAAATATTTTCCATAATTATCCACCATTTGGCTGGTATACCTACAACCTCACGGCACCTACAACTTCAAAGTGCCTGCACCCTCACAGCACCGACAACCTGACAGCACCTCCCATCGTACAGTCGCTTCAACCTCACAGATTGGATTTTCCGATACAGCTTTGTTTGTTTGACATTTTAAAGCAAAGTTTGGATCAATTTCAACTTATCTGAAATTCATCAGTAAATCACCAAGAATTGCAATGACATTACCCTTTAACAAATATGAATTTCAGCATCAAAAATTATAACTTAAACACTTAATTGACTTCAAAGTGACTTCAAAATGATTGATTTTTGCACTGGAGTGTTTTAATAATGATGCTGTTTGACTATTTGAATCAGTCAATGTGATAGGGTCAGTTGGATATTTGCAGAGACATATTTTGATTTCACCATCCTGATGTTGTAAGACTCTTGTTCATTACCTCAATCTGACTGCAACAAGTCTCCATTCACAGTTAGTTGCTTGGCATGATTCTCAACAGACTGCTGAATATGGTTCATCATTGAGAGTGTGATGTTCAGTCGACTTATCAACCCATGCAGGATACCCATCTGGACCAATTCAGAGTGTTGGTGGAAATAACTGGCTTGTATATCACAACCACTAAGCCATGTATTTAATAGCCTGTGGTGTGGAACTCTGTTTGCCCCTGCCTCCCGATGCATGCAAATGCCTGCCACTGCCTATTCAGTACCCTGAAGATCTGAGTTATTACAGCATTGTTCACCAATATATAATTCTGGATGGTCTTGCCCATTTTGGGTGTAGCTACAAACACAGCGGGCTTAGTTAAGTTCTGAAAGTCAAGCTCTATCTCTGTGCATTCAGTATTGCCCATTTCCACTTATATGTGAAATATGTCTCCAAGATCAGCACAATACTTTGCTAGCCACCACTTCAAATGCCAAGCCTGGACAGGTGGAGGACAAACAAGTCATTCTCTTTGTTGAGGAGGTGCACAGAGGAGAGCATAGTCATATCCTTCTGGTTCATGTAAGAGCACCTCACTTGATGCTTGAACTTGGGCATGTTTAGGATACTCTGCCTGGTCATGGATTAGCATTGGCGGATATGCCACCCTCACACTTCAGAAACTTGGAGAATCAACTTGAGGATATAGTGGCAATTCATCGAACTGTTGTCCTGAACCATTGTCGCAATGCCTGGATTTTTACTATATTAATGAGAAACATTCTTCCTCATACCAGTCAACCTCCCATCCTCCCGAAGCACCTCGCAAAGTTTATCTTTGGAGACTGGGCTTCAGGTTTCTATGCTCCTTCACAGGCCACTCGAGATCAAACAGGTGTTCATTGTCAATTGAATACTAACCAAAAGTTTCTTGTTCGCCAGATTCATTTCCAACCTCATCCCCAGCTGCCAAGGCTATGCAACGTGGAGTATCTGGTGCGCCGCATCCTGTTGAGCTTCATAGTCTTCAGTCCGGATGACATGCATTGAACTTATCACTGTGGAATACAATGCCTCTGCACAATGGTTTTCCATTACAGTATCATCCTCTGGATCTTCAGGTGTATTAGAAAACTGCCACAATGTCTGGTAACACCAGTCCAGGAGTGAATGGAAGCCCAGCATTGCTGTAACTTGAAGCTTGACTCAAACTCTCACATTTATCGCAATGGGCCAGCCCATGCTAGTTTTAGTCTTGTGCCAAGGAAACTTATCAAAAATAGCCAAGCTCAATGAACAGTCTGAGAGTTGGACGTTGCTTGATCAATGTGCTCTGGATGTTAAGATTTCATATGACAGAGGGTGGATGTTCCATGGGGTTTCTGGCTTGTCAGTGCCAGTGATCAAATCCTGCGTGTTGAGATTCAAATATTCCAGATTGAATATGTTGATAAGTTTGCAATCCATTCCATATGTCATCTCATTGGTGACACTCTTCATTGTCTCTGCCACAGTGGGTATTGGGACCACCAAGATTGATTGACTGGCTGATGTAAATGCAGGATGCCATAGACATGCAGCAGTCTTAATCTCTTAAAGGTGACGGGATACTATATTTAATCTAGGCAATGGATACCATCCTGGATATTCACGAACAATCCCAGGATAGTCATTTCGTTCCAAATTTACCCATCCCTCAAGGGTATTCCCCCAAGAAATTCACTGTGGCAACACCACAACATCCTTCTCAGTCAGCAATTTGCATATCATAGCCACTGCTGCTGTGTTAAACTTCTTGCCAATGCACATTTCATCTGCTGCTGGCAGGCATGGCATATCTAAAACCCAAACCCATCTCTTCAGAATGAACCATATGCAACACACCTGCTGTGCAAGACACTTGGTTCCAGGCTGGTCCGGAATATAAGACTTGTTGTCTGGGACACAGTTATTGCTCATTTGGCATATCTGATTGGCACTCAGGAGTCTGACTGCATTACCATTGAAGACACTCCAGTTTAAATTCATTATTGTTTGTATTGAGAACAATGGTCAAGACAGGCCTGCTATTATCTTAATTGATGACCTCATTCCCATCCACACGCTCTTGGACCTCTCTCAGACCCTTGTCCATTCTCGGTTCATCTTCAACCACTTCATTTAGTTGCTCCAAAGTCAGTTGGGCAGATGTGCTCCAACTGTGGCATGTCAAAAATTTATCGCAGGGTTAGAACTTTCACATCCAAGCATTGGTACAAATCAATATTGGTGGAATATAATCATTTTGATCGTTTCAATTAGTACATTGATTCATACCACTACCAATTACTTGCCGACCATCCTCATCACCCTCCACTTCTTCATTCTCCTCAGAACATTCCAAAGTCCAAGAATAATGATTGGAAGTTGCGCATATATAGCCTGAACAAGACTAGCAGGAATTGCCTTTGGCAGTCTAATTATGTGCTCAGCATCATCTTTCTCAGTAACTATTGTCATTTCAACCCAAAATATTTTCAAATTGTATCCCCTATTCAAATGGGAATCATTTGAAAGGGAGCGGGTGAATGAAATCTGGGTGTATATGGTGTCATTCATCAGTTACCAGTGGGTATACAATCCCATATTCACTTGGTCCAATTCTTCCTGTTGCAAGGTGAACTTGAACATTTTGTCTAAACAGTCTAGCTCATTCAGGCCTCAATTTTTTCGATGGAATCAATCAGCTCGTCCCAGTGCCTTACATCTGTGTAAAGGGCTCGGAGTTATTGGGGGGATATATGAGTATGATTCGGCACCATCGGAATCACAACTTTAAAAGTTGAGTTTGGCAACACAGGAAGGTTATGTCCTGTGTGTTTGCCCATGCACTCTGCCCAATCTGTTGCCGGTCACTTGTTGCCTCACCATCCTTTCTTCCCGGACTCCTGAATCTCCCTTGCACATTACTTCAAAACATCTCTATCTACTGTAGCCAAATCCTTAGGGCATTGTCAGTATTTTCCCCAGGCAGGTTTCAGAAGTTGCCAAAAAATCTTCAACTGCCATCGCACAGTCCAGCAGTCCATCTTGAGGCTTCTTCATTCCAGTACTTACCCTGGAGAATACCCTGATGCTTTTTTACCAGTAATCCAGCCTCTGATACTTTCTTCCACTCAGTCAAGGCACTGTAGTTGGGCTGCCCTCTTCTTTTGGCAAATTGCTTCATGGAGAATTCAATTTTCTCCATGCCATTTCTGGCTGTGCCTTCTGCATTGCCCAAGTCCGACAAATAATTACCGTCACAATCTGCATCATAATTCTCTTAGCATAAGTTCAGTCAAGTGAGCTATTCAGCAGTCTCTGCAACATCAGTTTTCTGTAGTTCAGCTGACAGCTGGATTCTCTTCATTGAAAAGCTTAGGGGGGGGTCTCCAAGATCCACTGAAAGGAGGTTCTGGTGAAATAGAGCTAAACAATGTCAGCTGTATTTGTTATTTGTTTCCAGACGGCACTAGAGCCACTCCAGGTGGACATGAAGATGATGGCTCAATTTCAGTGAGCTGTGGAGGAGTAAACATCTGAGTTCCACCATAACCACTTTGGCAGATTTGGTATCTTTGTCATGGTGACCTATAACTTGGTCATCTTTAGCTTGTACTGGTGCTTGGATTCAAGGCAGGGTCATGTTGAATGGAAAATGGTGGTAGAACTGAGGAGTTCCAGGAAATAGTTTTTGTGACAGAGGGTAACCATACCAACGCAGCAGATGAAATTGATTGGTATGTTACCCTAATGGACTCTGTTAGATAGAGACATTGCGAGAGCAGTTATCTGACAATCCCAAATCTTCATCAGGGCATTTTTGCAACCCAGATAGGCCATCTGGAGGAGTGATATTGGCTGTCTTCAGGGAGGATCCCGTCATGAAAATGCTCTGAGAAACAAAGCTGATGGTACACTGAGTAGAGAGCCGATACATAATTTAAGATATCTTTGTGGTATGGTTGAGTATATTGAAGTCAGCAGTGACCTTCAGTGGAAAGAAGGCCTCATATATCCAATTCTTTTGGCACAAACTGTGGAATTTCACTGTACCTTTAATCCATGACACCTGGCTTGGAACAAAGCAATGCGCCATGCAGACAACCCAGCTTCGTCTGGCAGTTGCTGGAACAGGTATACTGGGATGTGAAATCGATCCTCATCTTGAAAATATTCGTGAGTATGAAGATCATAGAAGTCATATTCAATGATACCTCCAGGAACCCATTAATAAATATAGTGAGTATCAAGGTTAGCACAAATAGGAATTGTACTCATAAATTGTATGTGTAAGACCTAAAGCTATATTTAAAAATGTGGCCTGTGATTCAAGCAGTCACATTGATTGATTCCTAATGAGCTTCTAGTGGAAACCTTGTTGTTCACCTCAGGATTCACCAACCAGGCAAGGATTATTACTTTCGCATTTATTCTACAATCCAATCAGTGCAAGATAATCATTGAGCAGGAATACAGCTAGCTGAGAACTCACCAAATCGTAGAATAAAGATTTCCCACATTCATTATCAGCTGGTCAGAGGATCAAGCATTGGTATAACAAGCAGTGATCCACATCAAAGGTGATGATCAGAATAGCACCTGACAACGAATTTAAATTTCAATTCTAGTTAGTAATCAATGAATATTTTTCTTCATGTAAAACAATTTTCTGCAGATGATGGAAATAACTATTGTGTGAGATAGTATATATACATCCCAGTTTATGAGGAGCAGTGATTACAAGGTGACTGTATTTTACCACTCTCCCACATTTGAAAGGGTGCAATGTGGCAGTGATCATGCTATGCTAACCTGAGTTCACTCCCTTTCTGACTACATTCCCTGGGACTCTTATCCAGCACTATAACAAACACCCTCTGAAGCATCATCAAGATTCATCAGAATATGTACCCCGACTATTTCTCAAATATATTCAATACTTGCTGGAAAATCATGTTATATACTGTATCTGCAACAATAAATCGTTCCATGAGAACTGACAGGAAGATCATCAGCAACAAGCATGGTTTCCGTCAGAAACACCCGGGTGTTGCGGACGGCTCTGATGGCTCTGACGGAACCTTGTAATCACTGATGGAGAACTACATGCCTCCCATCGCCCAGGCGATGCGACGCATTGCATCCATTCCTGCTTTACATTGCGCCCGGATCGAGGTGACGTATACGCACCATCAGAACGACACATGTGTTACACTGTTCGGAGGGGCTGAAGTTATGCTGTAGGCTTTTACACAATGAGTGGTGATGTTTATGCCATTCTCCGGCTGAGTGCTACATTTAACCTCTCCGCTATTGCCATATATCGGATGCCACAGTCTCCCCATATATGTTTTACTTTGAGATGTTGTCACATATTACAATACAGTCTTCGCTTCGGATACATCGCTTGCTGTTGCACTTGCTTCGCCATTATCATATTTTACAGGTCTGAAATATACTCTCCAATCTTCGCACTCTTCGTACTATGCCCTCTGTTGGTAGCTCTCCGGTAGTGTTTTCCAGGTATTCATTGCGACTGTATACATGTCGGCAATGCCAGGCAAGGAGAATAACTTGTGACCCATTGCAGCGCAGCAGGATGCATTCTTACCACTGTTATTCTTGTAGATGAAGTAGTTTGAGTTATCAGGTCTGTCCGCTTTCAGCTTTGACTAGGAAGATTTCAGATAAACACCTTGGTTTTTTTACCACTCCAGGAGAGCATGGTGCAATGCAGTGCAGGTAAACATGATCAGTGGCGAGGGTGTTTGACCATCCATGTCGCAAATCACGGAATTATAAATTGCATCATCATACCTACCGTGGTTATTTGCCCCATAATAAAATTGGATGTAGATAAACCCCAGGATTGCTTCCACAAAGAACCAAAGTGGACGCTGGCCATTTGTTAGCAGCTTTCGACTCTCTCTGCATTGGATTTCAACTGCGTACACCACCTTTCACACGCTCTGCTACAGGAAAAAGGTAGTTACTATCTGCCAGAAGGGAATCGATAAATACCAAAAGCTCTGCGTCGGATTCAAAGTGGTGGAGATGATAATGCTGTGCTATGTTGTCCCTTGCTGATTGAATGAAATGGGATTCACCTTATCGACTTGTGCTCGAATCTGGTACCGGTCTCAGCATGTACAATCCAAAGTAGGCCGTTGCTTCAGCATATCTTGTTCAAGATCTCCTTTGTGCATTCCTCAAATGCAATGGACCGAATGTCGTTTTGCTGCATAGCGGTGTTCCAGTACTTCTCTATTATCTGCCGGTGTGGGGCTTTAGCTAATGCTTTTGCCATGTGTCACGTTGCATAGCTTACCATTCCCAAGTTGCTTGCACTCATTAACGGCCGTCTGTTCTACATGTGGAGCTCCAGGAGTCAGCTTGTGGCAAAGACAAGACAGGTCATATTTGAGTGACCGAATGAGAAGATGCTGTGACAGCCGGAGAACACTGATTGTGGTGTAAACACCGCCTTTGGTTGCAATTGCCACTGCCTCCGTCACTGATTCCTTCCTGTGGCTCGTGTTTGGAGTAAATTCGTAATGATCACCCAGGCTTCTGTGTGAGGGATGGGGGTAGGCAGGTTTTCAAGACCGCTGAGAGGAGTGGGAGTGGTAGCAATGGCAGATGCAGGGCTGGATACAAAGCAACACTTTGAGTCTTCCTGTGAGGTGCCTCCGGGCGCTGCTGTCCAATGACTGCTTGCACCCAGCTTGGCGGTTGGAGTATTACTGACAATTGCTGTGTAGTGGATGCGGTGGATGTCATTCGTTGGGTGATATGTGCAATACGAGAATTGTTCAGCAAAAATGAAGGGGTGGAATTCTCACATTGGATTGTAGAGGCTATGGAACTCCCAACTTGAGAGGAATCCCTCTCGCCAGCCTGTACCGAAATGCCTCTCTTAGCAAGGGGATGTTGACAATTCCCGCCAGGCCCACACTAATGTTGATTCTGATGATTAGCAAGACTTGAAACATTTCCTATGACTGGAGTCGTGGCAGAGTGAGGGCGTTGGGAAGGCATAGTCCGAAAATGATATTTGACGTTAAGAATATCGCAATGATTTCCCCTGCATGGATATGCACCCGCAGGGGAGGGAGATTCCAATTTGAGTGACCTTGGAGGGATTCGACAAAACAGGGAGGAGCAGTGTTGACCCCAATAGACTCTAAACTGTGACAATACTCAGGGACGAGATCCGTTGGAAAGCATTCAATTATGGGGTTAACTCCCATCAGATTGAACTCTGATTATACTCAGCATTGATATTCAATGTTATACCAACGTCTGAAGGTCTATTTGCACTGCTTGATGGGTGTTCATGCCTTCTTCACAGGATTATCATAGTATTGCACTCCTGCCTGGGACAATGCTTCGAACGATCACCTGTGTATATCCTCAGCTTCCCGGTAGGAATCTCCATTTGGCAAAGCTCAAATCATCTCAAAGTGAAGAATGACAGATTCTCTATCCTATGACATGAGATGTGTGTGCTTTTTCAACCGCTAGGCATGGTGGTAGGCATGTTGGATGGTTGCACAGTTGGGACTTCCTGAGAACTACTCAGGTTGCTCCGAGATGCACGAGGTCTGAGCGGTCAATGTGGTGTGCGATGCAAAAGCAATGCCCGGCATCATGAACTTTTGTCACCGCGATCACTAAATCTTGTCTCCGGGCTTCTCATGCATGAGATGCCCAGCGGTTGTGCAAGATAAAGGCTGGGCCATTTTGTGTTCGCTAACCAACAGAAAGCAGGATATGAATCAAAATTATCATATCTCACAAGTGGAACCAAGAAATCGCAGGAACTCGAGTAAATACATCCATTCTTCCCGCTTACACCTCCATACTCTTCTCCTCTGGTATTAAACACACCGCCAGCTTCCTTAACTATCTTGACGCCATGTGTGTTGCACAAAACTACGCCTTTCATTCCGAAACACAACCAATAACCTGCACAACTTTGTAAGTCCCCTCTGGAATTCTTTCGGCTAGATGCAACTCTATCATAACGCCAACGCCTTGGATGAATATTCATTTTCAACTCACCGCAATGGCACCAAAGGGCAGCCGCAAAAGAAAGTGGAAGGTAACTGATAGAGCAAAAATGCTGGTAACGGGTCTAAACCGATGCCGGTTGTTGGATCGGGACCAGATCAACGGATTCGTCTTGGAACTGGTGTTAGCAATGGTTCCGGCTCCGGGTCGGAACCGAACTGTCGCCAATTATACTGTCTGGGTCATCAATACTCCCCAACTGTCAATTCTGGTACGGATCGATGGATATCTCCCTACCTGTCGGAATTGGGCTGGTTGTCAGCTGGTTGTCCAGCGGGTCCGTCTGTAAATTCATACAATGGTCTTGCTTTGCTGTTTGATAATTGTATTTGATCAAAATCACTTAAGTAACATCCAGAAATATCTGCTTAATCACATTGCGGGATGCGACATCAGTTATTTTGGAATCGATGTTTTCCCTGTATCTTTTGAATGTATGAGTAGTCAGACAGTCAATCGGTCTGTAATGATCCCATACATCCACACGACGCATTGATTACCCAATATTCAAGACCAAAAATTGTTGAAGCTCAGTTGACACTCAGTTTCAGAATGGGGCAATGACTGTGTCACTTTCTTCTTCGCCTATAAAGGCAGCCATTACATCCATTATGCCTAACCACTTCTAGATCACTTTGTAATTACCTGACTTAGAAGACGAAAAATCATTCACGCTGTGTTGACGCTTGTTTTGTTCAAGGGGTAACGAACATCTCAGGAATTGTTTTGCCTGAAAAGGCCGGCAATACCTTGTATATGAATCATTACCTCAAATCATCACTTAGATAACCCAGGATGCACAGGCAAAAATTGTTGACGCTCAGTTGACGCTCATTTTCACAATGGGGCAGTGCCAGTGTCCCTTGCTGTTTTGCCTATAAAGGCTGCAAATACAACAGTTATGCTACACAGTGATTAAATCAATTTACAATTACATTGCTTACAAGACCCAAAATCGTTCACGCTCCATTGACACTCATTTTCAAGATTAGGTAGGGAGCGTGTTGTTATAATTTTTGCCATTGAAGGCAGCCACTACTTCGATTATGTATAACCACGACCAAATTAATTTCCAATTACCAGACTTCCATGACCTGAAATGGTTGATGCTCCATTGACGCTCATTTTGCCATGGGTGTATCCGCAATATGCAATCAATTGATTTTGCATAGTCTAAAATTCACATTGTTTTGGCAGCCTTTCTAGTGTTTTCATTGACTTTCTTCTTGATCACTACATTGTTCTTTAATAATACATATAAATATACCCTTTCAAATATACTTTACAGTGTCTGCTAATTGTAGATAATGATACACTCCAAAATCCTGTTCATTTCAATCAATGCTTGTCATCACTTGCAGGTTTCCTCAATTGGCTGCTCTGGTCTTCAAGATGGATGTTAGCTGCAGTACCACACAGCAGATAGTGTACAAACCAGCGGATGTTCCATCATCAGTCAGCATATCTGGATCAGAATCTGTATCGTTTTGCCTATCCTGGGCATATGCAACAGGAATAAAAGATTCAGCGCGGGCATGAAATGTATTTCAATACCCATATTGCTCTGGCAAATTGACGATTTGGGAACATTGAGCTCCGGCATTGATACTGGGCACCAAGGGTGGCGTTCCGGGCAGATGTGGCATCGGCTCTGGAGTGGGCAGTCTGCGTCGGTCGGGTGGGGGTGCACCTGTTCCTCTGCATCTCCAGAGCATCTGCGGATTCTTTGCAGTGCCATTTTGGCAAGGAAGGCATCCGTCCGTGTGGTTTTGACGAAGCGTAGCAGGGTCTCTATCTATAGCAGCCACACCATTTTATGCCGCAGAAACTCACCATGCCACTTCTTCTCTTCTCGCACTGTGGCGCAAGGTTGCTTGATCAGATACTGCGTTTTCCCTATTGCAGCGCACGGAAACCATCGTTAGGCCAGGCAGATGTCGGACGGTTCCAGCTATACATGACCTCCTTGCCGTGCCTCAGTAGCACACATGTTAAAAATCTAGAAGGAATTATTTGCTGCTTCTAACAATGGGATTCGGCTATTACCTCAACCATGTATGGTTCTGTAGCCTCCTCTAACGTCAGTAAAGTCAGTTTCTTCTGCTCCCGGGAATGGTTATCACGAAATTTGTCCCCGAAAATACCAGAGCTGACAACATCATGATGTTCAATCGCGCGGACTGTGTGGACGAATGACTATGTCGACCATCGAGGATTCGCGTTACAGGCAGCGATAAATTGTTCATGTAGCTCTCTACTTACAACTGCTGTACATTATACTCTCAAATGACGGCCGTTCACCACGGTATGGATCTGATCATATCTAAGTGCATGCTGCTTCTGATTCTTGCTGCTTCTGGCTTTACGGATGATGTTTAGATGTGCATCCTGGGTCATATTGTTGGTGGCCGCTTTGGCAGCGTCGTGGTGGACTAACTTGTATCTGCATCCATGCTGCGTGCCAATGAGTGATTTATTGGATGAAACACCCGTCAGTCGGCTCGATTCGGATCCGGACTCCCCTGGCTGAGGTCTTTTTGTATGCATAATTTGGTGGTGTGGAATAGAAGAGGAAGATGATAACGATAAGAAGTGGGAAGTCCTGAGGGATATACAGTTTGCTTCATGTCAAAATGGAATCAGTAGCAGCCAAGTTGTACGTTATACTCAAGATGAATCCTGCTGTGTATGGCTGCAAGTTTCAGGGATTTTCCGCCATCCCACAATTTACAATAACTCCATCTGATGTTGTTTGTTTGTTTCCAGGGATAAATTGAGATGTACGACAGCCGAATTCTCATGATTGTCAGATATGAATAGGACATTCTTTGAGGGAAAGGATGTCTGTTGATGGTCGTCTCAAAAAATCCCCGGCATAATACATGAAACTGACATTAACAAGCATGTCACGTTGTACAGTTAAGTTAACTATTCCCATTGTATGTAAAGTCAAAAGCCAGATTTTACATTGTTCAAGATGATTACAAGTACCAACCTTGACATAAAATACGCAGCTTGCCTCCATACTGTCCATATCTCGCAACATCCATCATCTTGCCCTAACAACAAAGTCAGCACAAACTACAATGGCAAATGCTCTGAAAAGAACTTTTTGCATCTTCAGGCTGGCACATACGGCATATCACCAAAGCGGTCCACATGAAGATGTCATCCAACGAATGAAGGTAAGAGTAGCTTTGACGCAGGAAGAGTCCGAGCCCTTGGGGCATTGCGCAGCTCGCGATGCAGAAGGAAGCTTGCGGTAGACAAACGACAAGAAACGCACTTCTTGAACAATAAAAAGAAAGAGAAATGGCTTGAGGAGTATGTCGAGAGAGAAACCGCTGGGGCAAGAAAGCTAGTTGAAGACACTGAGGGTGCGATTAGGCAGGAGCAGGAAGATATGGGGATAGCTGTAAATGCGGGATTGACAACCAATGAGCTCGAAAAAAAGTGTCATGGGATGATGGTTACTATCAGTGACAGTCTGAGCGATCTTGCAAGTTCCGACGATGTGGAGGCTGGGCAAGATGAGGATGATGAAGAGACAGCGCAGGGCAAGCTGAGCGAAGATGACAAACCCAGCTGGGTGATGGGCACAATCTACAAAATGGTACAGCAGCGCAAGGAGAGGTTTCAGCAGAAGCAGATTAAGCTTAACCAATTGACAGAACCTGGATGGGGGGACACAGCCGACTACTTCCGTGAAAGAGATAACAAGTACAGCACATCTGTATTAACCATTCCAGCAGTCGTTAAACTGTAAATGAATGAAGATGCAGCCGCACCCACAACCACACATTTGGAGAGCTTTTGGAGTGTCATGATATTGTCCCCGGAATATCGCAAATGCCGCAAGGGACTACTCAAATGAGAAGCAGTCATATGAGGGTAGGTTCTGGGATGCCACAGTCGTACTCGGGTATAGCTGGTCTTGCTCTTGTCGTGCAGCCCTATTCTGCAGGTGTGCGGAAAGCAAAACTTGTTGAACTCGTATGCTTTTACCCCTCGATCTAGCCTCCTCAGCTAATCACCATATAGAAATTGGATTTGGACGATGACATGTTGATGGCTCCTCCCTCATCGGAGGAATAGATAGGCAAATTGTTATTTTTGACGTCATATCTTGGTGAAAAGCAATTGGAGTACCAATTTCGCTATGTGTCAGCTTTTTCTAGATTTCAGTGACCAAATTGTAAGACATGATAATTCGTCAATGCATGTACAAGGGTGAAACGCACCATGCAAAAGGTATGGAACCCAAATCGGGTTATAAGCCAGCTAATAAGCTCGATTTCTGTTTGCCAATTACTGTGAAGTGAGAAAGCAAAAGCTAAATTAGTGATGAAATATACTTCCAGAACTTTAGTTAGTGATGTCATATGAGTAATAGAAGGAGCGGTCCATGCTCAATACAAATCTGTCTGAATGACGACTGTCATGCTACATTTATCCACTCATCTAACTTCATAAATCTCCGCACAGACCTGGTGCACATGGTGGGAAAATTTTGTTTTGCTTATGCTACGTCATGGATATCAAGGAGATGGAGCTGGATGAGGAAAGGTGAGGAAGTCGAGCTATATTAATCAAAACATAGCGAAATGATCTACCTGCTGAAAATAGCCTGCCGAACATGCAGGAACGTGATACGGCTATGTTATCTCTCACTCAAACATCAAGGATCGAGGTTGATCAGAAATCGAGAGGCCATATAGCTTCTCGATGCAAATGATAGTACTTAGCAACGCAATATTGGATGTGAAAAATGTGTTTGCGATTCATTGCATTCAACGATTGAGTGTTCCAAGGCTCTTTTGATGTGTTTCATTTGAGCATCAACCAAGCGTCAATGATTTTTAGTCTTACACATTTGAAAATCAAAGTGCTCAGTTGTCCTGTCCTTCCAAAGTATATGTCTTGCTCGGCATTATAGCCGAAACAGGAAATGATACGCTCCTTGTCTCATCCTAAAAACTAGTGTCAATTGAGCGTCAACCATTTTTAGTCTTACAGATTCGACAAACAAAGGGCTGTGTTATTAGCTCCTGCCAAAGTAAATCTATTGGGCGGCATTATAACCATAAAGGCAGATTTCACGCTCCATGCCCCATCCTAGACATGAGCGTCAACGGAGTGTCAACCATCCTATGTCTTACACATTCGAAAATCACAGGGCTGCATTGTCAGCTCGTGCCAAAGTCAATGTATTGGTCGGCGTTATTGCTAAATGGGTGAATGACACGCTTGTTGCCCCGTCCAAAAAATTAGAGTCTACAGAGCGTCGAGGATTTTGACCTTCCATCTTGGAAAAACGATTGGCTGTGCGACAACTCTCACCCATAATCAAACTATCGGCTTCCTGTCTATGCTAAACGGCTTGCGACAAGCACGCTACTTTGTCCTAAAACTGAGCGTCAACTGAGCGTCAACGAATTTTTGCCCTCACATCGTAGCCAATCCACAGGCTGTGCGGCGACATCGATCCATAATCGAACTACAGGCCACCTTTCTAGGCAACATTGGTTGCGACGTCATGCCTACTGTGTCCTATAGATGAGGGTCAACAGAGTGTCAACGGAGGGTCAACGATTTTCAGCGTTGTATCATAGAATATCCAAAGGCTTTGCGGCAACATTAACACATAATTGAACTACCAACTGCCTTTCTAGACAAGAATGCTAGCTAGATCATCGCTACTATGTCCTAAAGATGAGCATCAATGGAGCGTCAACAATTTTAGGCCTTGCATGTTAGAAAATCCAAGGGCTGTACGGTGACATTAACCAATATTCGAACTATCGGCCGGCTGTCTAGGCAAAAATGGTTGCAACAACATCGCTACTATGTCCGGAAACTGAGTGTCAACAGAGCGTCAACGGAGTGTCAACGATGTTCGGTCATTCATCTTGCATAATCCAAGGGCTGTTCATTGACATAAACCCATAATCAATGTATAGGCCGCCTTTGTGAGCATCAATGCACGTAACAATTCTGCTACCGCCCACTAACACTAAGTGACAGAGGACCGGCAACAGGTTTTGTGAGGCTCATTAAGCTTCACTGCGACGAAATGCCTTGCGTCGTTCCTACATGGCATTTTCAACCGTCAGTCTTGTCAGTATGACCCTGTATACAACTTCACAACTATACATGCAATGTCTTACAGGTCTTACTTTTGTCTTGCGTGTAGTTCAAGAGTCAATATTTGAGCACCAACGTTCTACTTAACAATAATATAACTTTTGACAGTCTCTCAACTGGAATTACACAGCTTCCAAATTTCTACAACCATGTCCGATTGCCAATCTATGAATTCCTCATTGCTAGAGGATATGAGATCATCGAAACATAATAGTGTCTTTATTCGAGAGTTGAGGGACGTTACTTCACAAATCATCTTTGACGATTGGTGAGCTTCAATGAATCTGGGCTCAACGTGTCCTATTGCATGGAACGATTCTAGACATGCGCCTTTGTGGCGATTCTATTTGCACTGTGGAAGTGGAGAGACTGGCAGCTGTGGCATTATACGTATCGTTTGTCATCAAGTTCTTCACCATCCATCAGAACATGGGACTGGCTCCATTGGGACACACTTGCTGGCAAAAGCACACATATCAAAGTTAAATGACTTAACAGAGTAAGGAGTCACTGAATTGACAAGTACAACGGTTGATGAAACCGCTTTGGCAATATTTTAGAGACGGGGCAGTCGTGGAACTACATTACTAAGATCGCAAACGAAATTCATATTCAACAGTTAGATCTTACCAATATTAACACAATTGACAGACACAACGCTCCAAACTGGCAGCAACGGACTACCTAACTTCCACATTTCACCAAGATGCCTGGAATCGCTATCTCATGTTAGGATTTGTTTTGGCTTACATTCCATTGAACACTATGTCGAATCTGGAGATTTCATGGTTATTCAATGCATTATGTTGCGAGCTGGGGTTGCCATCCGCCAGCACCCTTACCAACATTTGCCAGAGGGAATACTCACTGACAGTGGATGCAATTACGAAGCAATTGCCATCAAGAAACGAAGTTAGCTTAACTTTAGACAGGTGGACATCAACAAACAAGTCGGCAATATCATCGGTCATAGCTCATGATATCGATCACGATTGGGCATTACTAGAAGTGCAACTCACATTGGACGAGGTTAATAGCCTATTTAGTTCCTATTTTGAATGCTAATTAAGAATAATAGGTCAAGTGTCAACATACTGGAGCAAGGGTATCCATACAGTTGAAGGAGGTTCTGGATCATTTCGAGCTTACCAACCACCATTTACCAGGATTTACGATTAATAATGCTTGTTGGTATTACTCGATGACTCGAGAACTACGATCAACCTTGGATGCCTCCGGTACCATATGGCCTGCAATGAGGAACCACATACCATGCATGGCACACATCATTGAGCTTGCTTTGGGTGTGTTCATGAGCAGTCTCATGGTAAAAGGCCGCACCAAGTCTTGGGAAACCCATGAGCGGGATCAGCAATTTGGAGAGAATGAAAGCACAGTCATTGGGAAGAGTCAAAGACTGCGAAAAGAGGGCAATGCTAGAATCATCAAGGTGTCAGCTGTGCGACCGGGTTTGGCAAAGATAATTGAGAAAGTACATATCTCAAGACATTTTGAATAACCTAAAACTGACCTTCATTTTGCAGGGAATGGTTGCTGTATTGATTATGCTGACACCCAGTTGTCAAAACGAGTTCATTGACTGTCCAAAAGCCAAAGTAAGAATTGCGGTACTACCAATTATTCATGTGAAAACAATGTGGAATTTGACACTGGAGTTGCTTGAGCAAGCCTACCGATTACAGGAATTCCCCCATGAGTGCCTTAAGAATCCATCATCCAGCAATTACCGGCCACTGCTCACAACACAGGATGAATGGACCATCGTCAAGTACATCATTGAGGCTTCCAGGCCATTCTGATATTGGACCCTCTGGCTGTTGAAAAGGCATAGAGTTACTCTGCATCATGTCATCACTGTCTACAATGACATGTTCAATCATGCTGATGGCATTAGGCGAGCTTTGCCGAATCAGAAGACACAATGGAAGGAAGACTTCAACTTCACTGTGAACGTTGCGCGACAGAAGCTGTCCAAATAACATGCAGAAGTCACTCCAAAGACTGGTCTGCTTCCCATTCCAGCACACATCCTTGATCCATTCCGGAAGTTGCGATCAGTTAGGATGTGGGACAAGGCGATGGATAGTAATCCTGAGGACGAGACGACTTATACTACCCGAAACCAGGCAGCCTTTCTGAAGAATGTGGAGAACAAATACTGTGCCAAACATCGACGAATGTCCATCAATCCACATGAAAATATTTCTCACAGCAATTTCTTCCCCTCTGCAAAGGCTTCTGGATTTGGTCAATCGTCTTTTGATCCATATGATTTGGCCAGCGATGATGAGGAATACCGATCGCCTAAAGGGTGGTTAAAAGAACACCTGGACGAAGCGATTGTGCAGCATGCTCATTGACAGCCGCAAGACTCAATTTGAATTCTCCACCTGAATCACCAAAGAACTGGGGGCAAGTCAATCCAAATGCAAATGATTACCACTTCGACCCCATGGAGATTAGCAGTACAGTGTGGTTACCGGAGATCACCGACTGGTGGCGCCAGCAAGAGGAAATGCACTCAATGTACACCGATCTCACCAATGTGGCTTGGAACATATTCTTTATTCTCCCACATGGTGTAGGAGTGGAGGCCAGTTTTTCCCTTGGGCGAGACGTCATTGGCTGGAGTGAGTCTAAAACCACTGGTGGGACACTTCCGGAAAAAGTGATAGTAACGCAGATTGCTCCAGCCAATGATGGAATATTTGCAGGCGATTGCGCAGCACTGCATACTGCAGAAACCGAAAACGACTTGGAATTGAAGACAGAGGCGGAGGATAGAAAATTGGCCAGAATGGCCAAGGTCCACCACTTTTTGAAGATGTGGCAGGGCAGCTAAAACCTTCTTGCTACACAGAGTGAATCTTGAGCTGGAAACAAGCAAATGACAGCCGTAGGATACATTTCAGATACCGAAGAGACCATGAATGCATCCAGGCCAAACTTTCAACCTGACAGTGCGGCTGCATTTAAATTGTCAGAAAGATCACCTTTCCCACCAGTGTTGTCTGCAAAGGACTGACCCGTAGAACAAACTCAAGTACTGAATGTCCACCGAATCAGAAAAATTGACCATCATCCAGCCGAAGGTGATCAGGATAGTGCACCCGACAGCTTTTCCAACACCAAAATTGGCTCAACTGCAATGGTCATTTGGATATTCCAAACAAGAGTGAAGGCGACTGTGAGCCAGACTATCAATCCGATACAGCGCTAGGCAATGGCGTCAAGGCTTCGGAAAGCCCAGAGTACCGTGTTGTGAGTGTCGCCACAAATGTTCCTGGATTGATTCAGCCAGCACAGAGGTAAATGAAACAGGCTGAAAAGGGGTTGATGACTGTCAGTGCAATGGAAACAAGGAGGAATAAGGGAAACAAGAAAAAGTAGGAAAGATTGGGTCAATATAGTTTCACCAGGTTCTATATTTTGCTTGACCGAAAATTTCACTTAGAGAAATATTATGGCAGAATAATGAGCAGTCACATGTGGATAATTGGTTATAAACCAAATTATAGCCGGCGAAATGTAATATCCAGACAGATATATCAATTTTGGTAGAATGAGAGAGGCCCATGCAAGAATAATACTGGGCTCTGCTCTGGCAATGGGCTGATTCTCCATCAGACAGAAAGGCAACTAATAAGTCAAAATCATTGTTTATACTATTATCAATGGCAGCAAATATTGACTATACACTACATTAAAATGAGCGTCAATGGAGCGTGAATAACTTGTGGTCTTGCATCCTAGGGAATCAGACCGCCAATAGGTTACAGACAGTCATAAATGAATTTCTGGCCGCCTTAATAGGAAAAACAGATTCCGATACCCTTCCTGCCCCATCCTGAAAACGAGCATAGACGGACTGTCAACGATTGTTGGTCGAGTATCTTGGGTAATCTGGGTGGCAACAGGTTGCAGCCAGTCCTTAATGAAGTATTGGCCGCCTATATACGAAAATGAGAAAGTGACAACCTCCCTGCCCCATCTTGAAAATGAGCGTCAATGGAGTGTCAATGATTGTTGGCCTTGCATCATGGTTAATCACAGCGCGATGTAGTCGTTATTGTCTATATACATTGTTTTGACTGGTTTTGTATCTCAAAAGGGTCAAGAACACTTGGTAGTAGCTATGCAAATGAAATAATATGTGACTGTCCCGGAGGATGTGGCTGGAATATCCCATCCATATTTGCATATCAAGGCTGCAATCTTCTTGTATATATATGCTTGTGATCAAGTGCCACTCATAGTACCAAACATGCAAGACCAAAAATTGTTGACGCTCCGTTGACACTCATTTTCAAGATGGTGTATGGAGCGTTTCGAGTTCTCTTTTTGCTATACAGGCATCTAATACTATGTTTATGGCTGTGTGTAAACAGTTGCCCCCGAGATTACCCAAGATACCCAACCAACAATGGTTGACGTTCTGATGACCCTTATTTTTAGGATGTGGTAGGGCGCATGTCTCTGTTCTTTTTGATAATTCAGGCGGCCAATACATCAAAAACAAACAGTGAAATACCAATGTCAATATTTTGCGGTGAACAGTAGCATATCTGAATGCGACGATAAATAGTGAAACCAGAAACACAGAACCAGAGATTGGAACCGACTGCTATAGCCAAACCCGGGTAAACTTGCTGGTTTACGGGTACGGGTCTGGGTTTGGCCCACCAGGAGGCAGCAGGCCGCGTTGTCGGACAAGGATGGAACCGAAACAACCCATGTTTGCGGTCCTAACCCGGTCCGCTGGCAGGTTACCCAGACCTGTTGCAAACACTACTCGGCACTGATCTGTGGACTCATACAGATATACAATGCTTGCGGCATCAAGGATGAGAAGGCATGGGACCTCTTTTATGAAATAATCTTTCCTTATCCAGTCATGACTCGCCACTTTTCACAATTCCAGCTGATGTGGCTGCAACTCTGAAGCAGGCGTTGGCCTGTGGGGGAGTGCTGGGCAGCATTCCGCTCCTATATGGGGCAAATTGTTGACAAAACCCGTGACCCAATGAACAATTGGAGGTGGGTCAACCCCAGTGACTTTGGGGATCAAGTTGATCACTCCAATCTGCAGACAACCAGCTCGAGGAAGTATAAACTCACCGGCTAGCGTTGGTATTGGTACAGTCGCGATCATCGGAGGGCAAAGATTGAGCCGCCAAGCTGCTGGCAAGACACGCCAGGCGACTTCCTGGCAGTTGGACCGCTCAATCGGGATGAGATAATCGACGAGGATCATGACGATGAGACGTGAGCAGATCCCAATGCGCCGAGCCGTGGTAGGAGCCGTCATGGCTATGCGAATGAAAATGACGACGGTGAAGGTGAGAAGGACACGCAGGGTGGTGAGAGGGGGACCGGCAAAGGCAAGGGAACAAAGGATGGGAAGGGGAAAGGGAAGGCTACAGAGGCTGGGAAGGGGAAAGGGGAGGGGAACGGGAGGACAACGAAGGAAGGGAAGGGGATGCGGAAGAGAAACAGTGACGGGCAAGGTATTGTCAAACAAACCTCATGTGGAGATAATATCTCTCGTGCAGTTGCATTGCAGTTGCAGAAGGAAATAGATGAGGCAGAGTTGGACACAGAGGGCTAACTTGAGCAGGTATATTTAGCGACGGATACATCACCCACCGTGTCAATTTCCTCCGATGATGATGATAACTCTTCCGAGCAGTCGGAAAGAGAATAAGACTCAGAACATGTTTCTGGTATGGATATGGGCATGTAGGATGATGTGGATGCACTGTGCGGCCTCGATTTAGACGGCAATGTGGATATGGGAAGGGATGGTGACAATAAAGATGTGGAAGATGGAAAGGAGGAAGATGAAGAGGAGGAGGATGAGGAGGAGGAGGAGGATGAGGATGAGGAGGAGGATGAGGATGAGGAGGAGGATGAGGATGAGGATGAGGAGGGAGGTGAGGATGAGGATGATGGCTAAGAACCTCGGACAATTGGCCAGGAAGAGATGGTATATTCATCGGCTGATGATGTAGATACCATGATAGACGATCAGCCGATTGTGCTACCTGAACAAGGCCAGGAGATTCGCGAACCTACCCCATGGCCACAGCCTCCGGCATCTGCCTCACGGCCAAAAACCCCCGAGCTTCTCCCTGGATCACGTACCCCAGAGACGCATCCTCTCGGTCAGTTCGAGATCTTCGGGCTTGTCACACCGCTACAACCTCACAGGGCTGTACCAACACTGCAATTAGCTGAGGCACCTGGAAACAGCTCGGACTTGCATATGGATCACTAGCGGCTTGGCGAATCGGCAGGTGTTGACAGTTTCCCCAATGTCCCACTCCCCGATATCCCACTCCCTGATGACCCACTCCCTGATGTCCCACTCCCCAATGTCCCACTCCCCAATGTCCCACTCCCCAATGTCCCTCTCCCCAATGTCCCACACCCCGATGTCTCTCTCCCTGATGTCCCACTCCCCGATGTCCATCTCCCTGAGGCACACGCAGATGGCTTGGTAGGCAAGGTGTGAACCAGTCCTCGTGTTGCAGAGGAGGCGATGGTTGTTGGGTTCGGGTTAGGGTTGGGTTCTTGACTTGTTCATTTTCTGAGTTGTAATCTATTTATCTGAAGCATTGATGATTACACGCATCGCAAGGTTTTTGAATAACCCAGGGTTTATTATATTTATACGTTTTGTGTCGATTTCATTTTATTCATAGCATTATGAGACTTCACGCATGTACCGTGTTTGCAGCTCCTGGCATGTACGGGACCGTCTTGTGATGGTGTCGAGGCTCACCGAATCTCTCCAGTTAGCTGAAAGTATAGTGAGCATACACCCACACCAGGTTGCTCAGGCCCAGCACCAACTTTCGTTCCTTTCTACACTGTATACTGCTCTCCTCGCATGTCGTTCACAATGCCAGAGCAGACCCCTTCCCGTGGTGCCGAATTTTCATGCCGAAAGAAGTTCACCTCACACAACTTGCAATGTAAACATATCAAATCACACCATCCTGGACACCGTGAAGTTACACACCAGAAGAAGCTGAATGTGGGCAGCGTACCCCGACAAGTCGAACCCGTTCAGCATCCTGCATTCAAAAGTAACAATGATTCAGTCGAAGACTTGGACGCGTTTCCGTGCCTCACACTGGCTGGAAACATCGCAGGTTCGGAGTCTCACCCACTACAACCTCCTCTGCCTCAGTCAGACACATATTCCCGGTGCCGGTGCTCCGCTGAGCGATCATATTCCTGAGCAATGGGAACGCAATGCTGAGGGTTGACTTGGGATTAACCTACAAAACACTCCCTACTACCTGTTTGTGACGTGTGAAGAGTACAAATATATCTAGTGTGGGATCGAGAAGAAGCTCATGAAGACGTACTCTGATAATGGGCTGAGGAATGAAAACACCGCTCTGAATTTCCCAAGCTTCAAACATGGGGATCGGGTCCAGAAGCTGGGGACTTGCATGCCAGATGATCAGGCTCTCGGGGAGTGGGAACTACACACTCTCAAGCACATGAGATGGAATGACAATCACCAACACCCTATCAAATACTGGAGTCAAGACACTATCAAAAGTATCCGATGGTTCATGCGGCAGCCAGCCTACGCCGAGAATCCCATTGTTGCCACTCAGTGGTGCTTTAACAGCCATACGCCGCCGAAACACCTCTTTAACAGAGTACACACTGAGGACTGGATGAGGCAGAGATAGGTAAGGAAGGATACTCGAGGAAAATAATGTGCTAATTCACTTCAAGTCAACGCTCAGAGTGGGGGATTCACTGGTTCCCTTGATATTCAGATCCCACGGAACTCATCTCTCGAATATTGCTGGTGACAAGAAAGATTGGCCTGTACATATGACAATTGCCCATCTATCGTTGAAGATCTGCCAGATGCTCTCGACACACAGCATTGTAAAGGTCGTTCTCCGGCCAATTCCTGTCAAGGTTCACAATATTCCTCAGAAGCGGCTGGATGAGCAGCGGCACACAAATCGACAGGTGCTGAATGAAGTACTTTGGTGGGTACCCCAGACTATCCCTATTGAACAAAATTCCAGCGCCAGGAGCCGGTATTACAATGTTCTCTTTGCAGATAGCAACTTCAGGCGTTGCAAACCGGGTTTCACAGCATGGCTTGCAGATTGCCCAGAGTATAGTCACCTACATCATCTCAACAGGCATGTCACCTTTTGCTGCGAGGGTCCAAAGACTGAACTTGGAGATTATGTCACTCCTGACAAGCAACACCCCTGGTAGGATCAAAACCTATACAGAATGCTGACTGAAGCGAACACCAAGGCAGCGGATACCGAACTCTCATCTCGCCATGTTCACCAAGGAATCAAAGTGTCTTGACATAATCCCTGTATCATTAGTGACCTCCCGAGGCTCAACCTCCCCCATACAATGCAGATCGGCATGATTGGCCACAGCGGGAAGTGGATTTTCCACTTTATGAAGATGCACAAACGGCTAAACAAGAACAATGCAATCTGGTTACCTGTGCCTGCTTACCAAGACATCACACCAAGAGATATATTAGATGAGGAACTTTCTCAATGGAATGGGAAGGAGATGAAGGAAATGAGCCGGTACCTGCTTCGAGTTGTAACCCAGTCTCTGCGAGGTGGCAGCCCTGCTCAGCATCGCATATTGAACAATCCAATTGAGTGCCCACGGGCATTGTTAAAAGTTTATATGTATGCTCGATATAACTCTCATGATGATGCAACTTTGAGCTACATGGAGGATCCGTTGCATTGTTCTCACTCCTTCAAAGATGTTTTTTTTCTCAGGCAAGCTGGCAACAAGTCGAAGATTAAAACCAATGCCCTGACAATTGAACTTGTGAAGAAGCAAAATGTAGACAAGGACACAACTGCCGAAAATTGAACGCCTTACAAGAGGCAGCGCAAAATGAACGCCTGGAGGGATTATATCAGCCACGAGATAGATGGTTTCAAGGAGTTAGATGCCAAATTCAACTTTCCAAAGATCCACTTGATGTCTCATTGGGTGCAACAGATTACTCGATATGGAGCCAGGCCACAGTATTCTGCCAAGTGACATCAACACACACAAAAACGATAATCAACGAATGTTGGAACGCCTCCAATCAGAATCTCACCTACCTGCCACAAGTAATCTCCTTTCAGAATGGCATTCTCCGCTTCGAAATCTGAGAGCTCAATCTCCAAGCCCTCGCTCAACGTCAGGAGCACAGCGCTACCACCTGCAAAGTACTCACTTCCGCTGCTGATCTGGCTGCCCCCCGGAGCTCCCAGTCAGATCCAGAGCCCGTATTCATGGGACCCCAAACCCACCATGATGGAAAGCATCCTGATGCTATGATCAAAGACTTCAGAGCATTACTCAACGATACGCAAGACACAATGCACCGCATGCCAATATATACTGGCAGAGGGGAGTTTATCAAGCATAAGAGTCGTTACAAGACGTATGTATTGGATGAACAACTTCACACACTGGAGCTCTGTATTTATCATGGTATTAAGGTTCAAGTTGAGGGTTTAGAAGGTCAATGCATATCACAGATGTGTCGATGCACAGAAAGCCAGAGCTGGCACGGAGGGGATCGATGGACCGACTGTGTATGGGTAAAGTAACCCCTGGAGAGGTGTTATGGCGCACTGAATGGGCCTTTCCCATGGCAACCGCAACGACCATTCACAATGAAGCTCCTAAACAAGGATGGAGCTTTCGTTGAGTACTGGTTAGCCCTGTCGCTCACCACAAAACCTGAAAACTGAGCTAACTTGGATCCCGTCTCGGTATTCATACAATTGAGAGAAGCAGCAGCTCCTGTTCATTTGCAAGTTTTCAGCCTGGGAAACATTGTCGGCTGTGCGCAGGTTATTCCAGTGATTGCTACTAGAAGTGGGACAGGAGACAAACAGAATGAGCGATGGATTGTCAATATCCACATAGATCTGGAGACTTGGAATGACGTGAATAATTAGGAAAGAGAGAATTGTATTTTGCACACAGGTGGAAGGAATGCGAGGGAAATATTTCGCAGTGCCACCCATCCCGTTGCTATCCCGATGCAAGCATGTACCCAATGAACCCGTTGAGACATATGATCACAGTTCGCCGCAATCCCACAGTGTTCGATTAAAAAAGGAGACCAACAATGCGGGAACACATGATGAGACGGCAATCGGAAGCCAATATGCAATGCAACGCAGTGTATTGACACCAGGTGTGAAGTAATCCGCCACCAAGGTATCTCTCGAGGCTGTAATGGAGCACATCTGCTCCGACGGAGCCATTCCACCTGGTAGGAAATTCGTTTTTTCTGATGCTTACCATTGGCCATATTATCCAATGTCAATAAAGAAGTAGCTATTAGCTGATACAATTTCACCACATGCAGGATAGCATCAACCTGGGTGATGATAGTTTCACTTCAGCTGATTCACCAGAATAGACATTGACAAGCTATTTTTAATCAACTGATGATCAACCCATAGACGATGTACCTGATGCACCACCCACTGAGCAATTTCCTGACAAAGAAACCACAACCCCTGGAAGTCTGATTTGACATGTACCCTCTAATTGCGCAAAGAAAAATCCTTATAAGAAGGTTATTGAAGCGGAAAATGTCGAATGGAAAGTGTGTGGCAAAGCAACTGGATAGTACAATGAGCATCACACACTCTAAGAACAATGGAATCCGTGGCATCCATTTCATTCTGCAGATGACTTTTGATAGGCTCAATAAGTTAGGCATCACATCAAAATATAGATAGATCAACATCTGAGGTGTCGACTGGACAACTTCAAACTTAAATTACTCCAAGCAGCAGATGGCCTTGAAAAGCTTGTGTCTAAAGTCGATTTTGCACTGGGCGATAAGAGATGGATTGAACAGGATTTACATATCTTTGGAAGATTATACTTCTACAATATATTCCACACTGTACAGTTGCTCTTTGCACATGTCCAATTTCAGGCATGCTGCAATTTGGAACCGGTAGGCATTGCAGACTCATGGAGTTAGTGAATACTTGGTGAAATAATTACCGGTGATGGAAGGTAGGAAACGCAAGACCAACAACCTGCCATGGCAATAGTTGTACCAGTCGTATGTATATCCAACATGATTTACTTGACCAATTTTTCAGCCCATCACCATGCCTGGCCACTGTGTGTAATAGTTAGTGATCTTTGAATAGATATCCGCCAGACGCCTCCAACACATGTGTGGATTCTCATTTGCTTGATTTCATGTTCCGTAAATGGTACCAAAACCACTTTAGAAGCATGGCATAATGTGATTGTAACTGTAATGTCCCCACTCAGGAAACTTGACATATCTGGTAGTGACTTCAAATGGTACTATGCTAATGGATTCCTGAGACAATATTACCCTCTGTTGACTGCCTGGGACAGTGACTATCCAGAACAAGTCATGTTTGCTCCAGTCTCAAATGGTTCATGCCTAATGTGTACAGTTTCAAATGGTGGACCATCGGGGCATTCTGTATTTTACACACTAGTTAACTCATCATACGGCCATGTGTAGTTGGAGCATCTGGATGAAACTCATAATAACGCTCTACACACTCTAGGTGTTCACCCAATCCAAAACCAGTTCTGGCAATAACAACCCTGCAACGTCTATTGGGTTTGGCAGCCTGATGAATTATATCAGCTGCTTCTGGGATTGGTAAAGGACATATTGAACTGTCTGCTGAAATTAGTGAATGTTAGAGACATCAAGGATCAATTTGACAATTGATTCACATAGGTACCTTGATATCAGGGCCTACAGCGCTTCTCTAAACAACTTGATTTGTTGCAAAGCAGCTCCAGGCAAGCAAAAGAGATCCATGGAATAATCACAACACTAGAAGTGAATAGCACACCTAGAGATGTCTGCCCCAAGAATGGCGAGACAACTGAAGCTGACATTGTCTCCGATATCATGGTCATGGGAGCAGTGTGGCTATTCTGTAAAGTCTCTCTACTCGTTACCCAACAAAATCACTTTGATCAATCCCTCAAAGAACCAGAAAATACACTAAGAGGGTTGTTTCCTGAATCAAAGGGCTTTTGATAACAGGAAATGTTGATGTCCATACTGGCCAGAGTGCACAGACAGTTGGCAACCGAATCCCATCAGCTAAGATTACAAATGATTCTTATATTGTGTGCTGCAATAGAGGTGAATGTGTATGGGGTCAAAACAGTTACTGCCACAACACGCAAGCAATGACAACTGCACTTGAATAGAGCCTGCGAAGCAAGAAGCAGATGGTCATACACTAATCAACAAAAGTTAAAAGAGTGATTGGAGCATGAAATCCATAATGTGACACCGGTTAAACACAAACTTTTTCATAAAGTACTTGATCATCATGAACAACAACTACTGCAGAGAGTTGGGAGTAACACAACTGGTTGGAAAAGCATATTTGCAACAAAACTTACCCAAATGAAACCCCTGGTAGAAGAGGTAATTTACAGGGTGGCAAACATGAGCACAAATAAATCCCAAGAATTTCTGATCCATCAATTGGATACTGAGACAGAAGCATGCACCTTGAGCATCACTGATACAGATGGTGCGCCAGGGTGTTGGAAGAGTGAGCTTGATGATATCACCTGAGATGAGCAGACATGGTGCAAGAAGGAAATATCCATCTGTTTGATCAGGTTGAATACTTAGTGGTAGGCATTCAGGAATCACAAGCTCCAGAAAACTATTGAACAGCATGTAATACATTTCACATATTCTGAAATGCATCTTGTGAGCCAAACATCAGAGTCAATCAGCCCAGTGGCTCCCTGTGACAATTATAGCACTGAAATTTCTGAACAGCTATGTATCCACACTGTAAAAGAGGGATATCAATCTGGAAACAAAGTCAATTAGATTTGACACATGGACAATCATAATAACCAGTGTACAGGTCTTGGCTATATGGAGGAGACTCTCTCTTAGCTTGCCCTACAAGGCTGGCACAATAGTGACATGGTCAAAGTTATCTACCTATGATCTGCTACTGATAAATGTCCAAATACATGCCAAAACGATCTTTTATGTCTCCCATATTGACAGAAAGAGGCTTCTGCCGCCCCGAATCACAACAGGAATATCATTTGCACCTAGTGTATGTCTGTCAGATGTGCAGAAGAATTAATTTCGCATTGCGCAGTGATGAATTTATAGTCATTGGAATTGAGACATGTGGTGAGCCATTCTGTGCACAAATTGATGTGGACTGGGGGCATGAAGCTAGTGGATTGGTGGTTTGATATGATTAGAATGTACTCCAAACCAGAAATATTATTAAATTTCAAAATAGCCTGTTGTACTATCATTAATCATTTCACAGTCCTACTTTTGTTGGGCATGTGGGACTTGAGTGAGAATATACCAATATCAACCACGAAATCATATCTGGATTTCATAATGTCTGCGTCCAATATACAGAAAGTGAAGAGAATAATCTCAATAACACCTTTCAAGCCTGAGTTTTTTCAATTCTGGTATTATATCTGAGCTGGACTCCACTGAATCTGATACTCGAATTGCAGTAACATATTTTGACCAGACAAATAACATTGACCCTTCCTAAGAGGCGCAAGAAAATACCACACTGGATGCTAAATTGCAAAGCCCAAGAAGACGTGGTGGTGGTGATTAAAACAAAGTACATACATCCGCACAATTGGGCTGATTGTATTCATTGCTTTATCCAGGATGTCAAACAGACTGAGAGGATGTACAATGTCCTTGATTGAGCAATAGTTAGACTGATGCATATAGTGCAAGAGAATGCTGCATAAGACAGAATTGATAGGGTATGGCTTCTTAATATCATTGTGGAGTTTTATATCTGCTGCACTGTGTAATAATTAGAATGTCTCAATCGAGGTATGTTGGAGTAGGGTTAATATACATTATGAATTTGTACAATTCGGTATAGATTATATAGAAATCACATCTGGAGAGTATGACTCCAGGTGTCAGATGCACTGGAATAGTCTTGGGGATGCAGCCAAAACTTCCAAAAGCTCCAAAACTTGATCAACCTAATGGCTTGATTTTGTAGGATTTTGAACTCTACTATACACCCTGTAGGATGTTTGTGTATTATGTTCCACAACATCAATACAATGGAGGAGCAGCTGCAATTAGTCTTCAAGTACCTGGACGCACTTCACTTGGTATTCAGCTTGTCTGGATGCATCTGGGAGAACCTGGAAGGTTTACCGTGGTTGTTCAGAGTAGTTGAGTTGTTTAGTCAAGATTTCCTAACTGTTTTACATTTTGCTGATGTACCATAATCATCAGTTAACACTGAGTACAGCATCCACCCATGTTTACCTATCTTCCCTTCATTCTCAGGATTACAGGTGTATCCCTCAATGTAGCATCTGCTTTGAGTGTGCCTCCCTACAGATTGTCCACCACCTGGTCACTCTCCATGATAGTTCAAACGTAAGATATGCTTTCCAGATTCTCAAGGTTCTCAGTTGATCTCCCCATAAATGAAGTCTTAATACATGTCACGCCTCCCATTTGAGTGCCTCCACATTGACTGTGTCCAGATCAACCACCACCTTGTACTGCTGCTACATGACTCGATCATGGCCTCCAACTGTATCTCCAAAGTGGATCAATCATGGCCTTCAAGTGTATCTCTGAGTTCACACCATCATAGTCTCCAAGTGGAGCTGTGAGTTCAGTTGATCGCAGTCTGCCTGTGTCTTACAATATCCGCTTGATCCCTGTCTCCACGTCCATCACGGTGTTTCCTTGATCTCAGACTTCAATTGCATCTCCAAACTCGCTCCATCAAAGTATACGACAAAATGAGTGAATTGTCTCGGCCTTGGCCTCCAAGTGCATCTTGGAACTTGTTCAATCATGGCCACTGAGTCCATCTTGAAGTCAAGTTAGTCGCCATCCTCAGGTGCACCTCCAATTACCCCGAGGCACCGCCTGCTGCCAGTACACTTATACTGTGTGTGGATGGATTGCTGCATAGATTCAGACATACATAGATAAGTAGATACATAAATGAAAAGATCCATAGATCCATTGATACATTGATACATTGATGCCAGTCGAAACAGAATACATGAGTTATAAAACTGTTTTCTGATGAGTGGTGACAGCAATATCTAGGTGCACCTGCAGCGATTCAACTATGAAGTTTGTAGTCTGCATTTGCAGGTGCTTCTCAGATTTTCGCTGGTTGTCCAATATCCCTCCAGATTTGTTGACAATGCTCCCAGGTCCACCTGAAGGCCACTGCATTGGTGCAGTCAACTCCAAGATTTGCAGCCAGCATATACAGGTGCCCCAGATGGTCACAGCATTGGTCCAGCAGACTCTGCAATTTGACCGTCCAACAATTCCAGCCCAACCACTTACACTTAGTCCCAGAAGCTCCCACTGGCAAAAATTGATCTTAGTGAAGGATTGTTTGGTGGTTATAAGGGTTTATAAGTCAATACAACGATTGCTGAGAGGATAAAACGGTTATAAATTTACTCATGCTTTATGCTAGTGAATTGGTAAGAATTGAATGTGTTATATACGAACTAGTACTAGATGCACTCTGACCCAGGCTCAAAGGGTTGACCACTCAAACTCACATTATTATGATCAAGTGAATATGAAAGTTGATCTGGGTGAGAACGCACCACAACTTGAGATAAGGAGGGTTTGTACATGGAAAATGCTTGTTGGTTGAGACAGCTCGAAGTGGTGAGATGCAAAAATGATGTTGCTTATTCTAGTTACTCAATACAATGAGGGTTGGATAGAAGTGATGTTTTGTGCAGTGAAGGAATGCTGATTGGTTTAGGGCAGAAATATCAATGCACATTGTTCTGTTCAGGGAAGTGGAAAAAGGTTCTTAGAACTGGAACTTCCCACACAAGCAGACAAGGAGGGCTAAAGATAGTGTGTGGTATGACAACTATTGCCTGGCTCGGCTAGAAAGCATATCTGACTGCTGTCTGCTGAATTCGCAGCATTGGGACATGTGATGGGAGCCTCACTACAATCAATTCCAGCAGCAGTGGCCCTCAATCTCAACCATTTACTTTTGCAATATAGTCCATTATTTGCAGAACATGTTGTTGGGGCTGTTTGCAACAGAGTGGTCTCACTCATCACAGCTGTCCAACACACACATATCCTGTCCAAACTGCCACCTACGTTCTGTGTCAGCTGGGCTAAACCGTAAACGTACAGATCATATTCCCCAATTTGATCACCATCTACCCATCCACCAATCTCAGGCGAAAATGTTTCCCAATGCAGGAGCTTCAATCTACAACTCAGTACGAGCACAATCTATTCAACATGATGTCTGCAACCCCCTCGCAATGGTTGGTATACCCCATCAATGGCAACTGTGTGGTTCAATTGTATGTATGAACTAAGGTAAATCAAACCTGAACAACATCCTCAAATGAAGACTTATTAAACCTGTTGCCAATGACAAAAACCTTGAACAGCTCTATCAACTGATGACAGACATGGAAGAAAATAGTGAACTTGAATGCTGACAGGAAGATAGTTATGTTAATATTGAAGGAAAAGTCAGTCCATTCAGGTATCCAAATCCCATTCCAGTGGTATGATACTTTCCAGAACATCCCCCACTTCTGGATGGTGTTTCATATATACAGGTCAAACAAAAGGATTCCAATGCTTACTATATGTATGCTGAAATGTTCACGGCTGATTGGTGGAGTCCTTCACAGGCATGTTTCATTGTATTGTCAGGGATTGTATGTTGTCATTGATTCTATTATATGTTGGTGAGTTCAAGTATCACACAGTGCATGTCAGAGTGATAGAGAGGGCATATCAGAGAGATCATGTTAGATGGAGCACATCAAAGCATGTTAGACAGAGAATGTCAGAAGGAACATTGCAGAGAGTATGCGTCAGAGAGAGCATGTTTCAGAATATGAATCGGAGAGGGTCAATATCAGATTGTCAGCGGTCAGGTGTTAGAGTTTCATGGTGTCAGAGTGGATAGCATGACAAGAGTGTCAGCGCCAGTGTAGACAGGATATCTCTACATTATAGAAGTTTATTACTTATTGCTAACACATCCTAGAAATCTGTACCATATGGATCAACAGTTATCCCATTTATACTTGGCAGTACCAACACTATACTGTCCCAATTAAGCAGCAGTGGCAAAATGGCTGGCCAATTTGTCTAAGTTGTACCAACATCGCTAAGGCGAATTGACAATCAGTCAATCTTAACGGATTGTTACTAATTAGTCTTTTACCACAATATCAAAATGGACCCAATTACCATACCAATAGATTTACCTATCATGAGTTGATTGTGATGATATCAGGTGCTCTAGAGGAGCCTGTGACGAGCAAAATATTGCGTTAGTGTGTGTATGGCTGCACTCCTTACATATTTCCCTGAAATGCGTCATTTGTTGCAGACCATCCTGAGCAGCGAACCATAATCATGACACATCATGTTTTGTTCCTTCGATGTGAGATATGCGCACAGGACATAGCCGCCTCACCGATAGGCCCAACCTCCTCTATCCCGACTGATTACAATATTTGTCAACACCTGGTAGTGAGAAGGAGGGGCTGTGGAAGTTTACTGACCGTCTACATTTTGCAAATGTTCAGGGAGCTTCAAATTAATACAGTATCATGAATGTTTGCCAGTTGCACCAGCTACTGAAGGGTTTCTTTGAAGATCACAGCTGGGAATGAAATATCAGTTTTTTAACAGATATTTATAAAATGGAAGAGGGTTTGGACCTGATAGATGAATGATTGTCCATAATTCCTCACTTCTTGATTGTAAACCAGTTTGATAACAAAGTTTCCACTGTAAAACATTGGACCAGTGACGAGTACAAGAGTGTGGTTATAGTCTCGCTTCCTGTACCTGCCCTTCATCCTCCAGGGCATCCCAACCACTTCAAATGCATACAGTCTGTCACTGATTTCAAGTTAATTGCCAGCTACTACTGCCTCACTGAAACTATACTCAAAGATCCAAAGGATGAACTTGGTGGCATCAGCCGCACTATTCACTTCTTCCTATCATACCACAGAAGCCATATTACGAATCAGACACCGAAAATTCAGACACTTCTCCACTAATTCAAATCTCTGCTGGATATGGGCTCTGCTGATAACAGTGACACCACAATATGTGGAGCCACTCATAAAAACCATATTATCAATGGTAACCTTTCTTCTAACAAGGTTGAATATATTCCACAAATGTAACAATAAGTAATAAACCTGTTTTGTGACAAGCTGAATGTCAGTATTATACTACGCATCATTAAATTGGATCCCCTCTCAATCCACATCAGCAACGACCTTAGTTTCCGTCAGAAACACCTGGGTATTCCGGACGGCTCTGACCGCTCTGATGGAACATTGTACCCTCTGACGGAGCATTCCACTCAGACCTCCTTTACTGTGTGGTGACGTATAAGCACCATCAGAACGACACGTGTGTTACACTCTTCGCAGTGGCTGCAGTTATGCTGAAGCCGTTTACACAATGCCTGGCGATGTTTAACGCCTGGCGATGTTTATGTCTTTCTCCAGCCGCCGCTTCTTTGGGAATGCTGCTGGTGCGCCTGGAAATCATAGCTACAACTTATCATTCAACGATTTTCAAAACTTATGCATTCAGTTTGTATTCTCATCTAAGTATCAATGTATCTATATAGCTACCTATCAACACCTCCGTTACCCCTGAATCTCCGTACACCCACCATCGCTCATTTATGATGTACTTGGAGGCCATGATCGAGCGAGTTGAGATATGCACATGGAGGACAGGATCGGGTGAACTCAGAGATGCACTTGGAGGCCGTGATCGTGCGAACTTGGAGGCTGTAATCGAGCGAGTTTGGACATACACTTGGTGGCTGTGATTGAGCGAGTTTGGAGATGCACTTGGAGGCTGTGATCGAGCGAGTTTGGAGATGCACTTGGAGGCCGTGATGAAGTGAGATTGGACGAGTACTTGGAGGCGGTCGATGGACGGCTTGCCCGGTGCTGAGACTCTATTCATCAGTTAGTTAACTCGCAACCGTGGGAATGTGACAATGTGACTTTTCCTTTGAGCTCTCAGGGAGAGCTGGCTGATGGCGGTCGATTGTGTAGGGAGGTACGCCGGATGCTGAAGCTACATTCAGTGGTCAACTCGTATTCATGGGAATGAAGGGAAGACAAACAATCTTGGGTGGATGCTGTACTTGGTGTACGCTGTACTCGGTGTCAACTCCTGATCATGTCATGGAGAGATGGAGAGGGATGACTTACCTTTGTGTTCTGCGATGATGGTTGAGTTGTGGACGAGAAAGAGAGAGATGGGGGATGAAGTTGAGAATGATATGGAGGATACGAGCGGATATGAGAAATCAGGGGTACGACTTGCCTGATAAGGTTGGGAAGACCTTGTATCGGAGTTAGTTCGCGCCGGATCGGGACTCGTACCTGCCATATGGGGGATGGTCAATTGACTCGCACACAAAATTCTCTAAGTCCCAGTTTCTCATGATGATTTCCCCCGATCTTTCACTTTCTTGTGCTCAACTCTACCATCACCTAAGAACACGAATTTAAGTCATCCCTCTCTATCTCTCCATGCCATAATCATGATTTAACACAGAGTACAGCATACACCAAGTACAGCATCATCCCAAGATCGACAGTCTCCCGCTCCCAGCCAGTTTCTCATCCAATGACAAGTTAACCAATGAATAGAGTCTCAGCTGCCGTCGCGCCTCCCTCCAAATTGACCGCCTCCAAGTACTCCTCCAATCTCGCTCGATCATAGCCTGCAAGTGCATCTCCAAACTGGCTTGGTCACAGCCTCAGAGTGCATCTCCAAACTCGATCGATCATGGCCTCCAAGTGCACCTTCTGAGTTCACTCGATTTCGGCCTCAAAGTGCATCTCTGAGTTCATTCAATCTACGTCTCGAAGTGCATCTCAAACACACTCGATCAAGTACATCTTCAAGGAGCGACGGCAGTTGTACGGAGATACAGGGGTAACGGAGGTGGACAGAGTGACGGGGAGTATATATTCGGCAGACCCCGGAGTAGATAGACATCATCTCATTTCCATCTCCTCTTATCATACAATGAAAATTCGCACTCTATCTTTCCGAACTTTTGGTCTCACTCGCTCTTTCCGAGATCCATGCAATTGCGTGGATCCTCACGGCCGTGTAGTATCATATCATCTCACCTTCCTGCACTCCTCGAGCTTAATGTAGAAGGAACGCGAGGAGAGATTTTCGCAGCGTCACCCATCGCATTGCAATCCCGATGCAAGTGTGTACGCAATGAACCCATTCCGACGTATGGTCACAGTTGGCCACAACGCCAGAGTGATTGTTTAAAATAGGAGACCGACAGAGCAAGAAGAAACGGTGAAACGGCGATCGGAGGGCGATATGTGACGCAACGCGTGGTCTTGACGCTGGGCGCGGAGTGATCCGCCAATGGGGTGTCTCTGACGGCTCTGACAGAGCGCGTCCACTCTGACAGAGCCATTCCGCCCGGACGGAAATTTTCTTTGCTGATGCAGATGCAGATGGGCGGAATGAATCTGGTGGTGAATTCTCTGACATCGAAGAAATTACCACTTAGTGTGATACCTTACCTCTATGGAGTGATTAGCAAATGCAGCCCAATTGCAAGTCTAATATTTCTTGAGGGTATTAGCATATCAGAGTTTTCTCAGTCTCTGACATCCTATTTTTTGAGATTTGAAGCAGATTCCAGCCCAGGTCTAGACCTCTGGATTATGTAAATTGTTCATTTGTTGATTTGTTCCTTGCTTTATTCGTACTGTGTACACTCTAATTCAAGTATAACGGAGCCACATATCCTCACCACGTCCAGGCAGGCTGGTTGAATAGTGGAGTTTCCAACTGGTGAATCTTTGTCCCCCTCACACCTGAGGGCTGCAACAGGAATTCAAACTTGTAACGTAGTGACCATATACCCAGCCCATAGTTTCTACAGCAATACCACTGTGCCACAGGGTAGGTCTGAATTGTTGATTTTCTGTCAACAGATATGCCTAGAAAATGGCATTACAGTCATTATACAGCAGCAAAATAATCTACATACTTTTGAATTTCCAAAGCAGGGTGTGTGGAGAAGTGGTGCAGCAAAGGCAATCAATGTGATGATAAGTTAATATCAGTAGATTGAGCACCACAAAGCATAGTTTCATATGACAACATTGCTAGAGCCATTCTACCCTGCTGTATGAATTTGGTTATAGTGATTGGATGAATATGGGGGAAGCGAATGCTAATCAGGGTGTAATATGGCAGATGGTACATCACCACCTATTGCCAGAAGAGGATTGACAGTGTAAATCATCTGCCATGCCCACTAGATACCATGCCGTGATGATATGACAAGATTTGCCACAAAGAGTATGATGCATTGTAGACATTTCTTTTGTTCTAACACCCTTCCAACTTGTTCCCTGGAGTAACGTTAACCAATACCTACTCAACCAGCATGCTATATTGGAATTATATAACATGATATACTAGATGGCTTGGATAGGTTGATCGCAACAGGAATTTTTGGTATCTACAGCAAGCACTTGTCAGTGGTGCCTTCTGCACCTTGTCAGAGCCATATTAGAGCCAGAGTCCACAATAGAGTTGCAATTGCCAGTAACATTTATCACCCCCAGAATTGCCAGATCATATCAGAGTGTAATAGTCAGTGGCATCTTTATCAGACCAGGGATTGTCAGAGACATTGTCAGAGCCACACTGGTCAGAGCCACATTGATCAGCACTGGAATTGTCAGAGGCTATGTCAGAGTATATGATTATTGGTGGAAATATCAAAGAGCATGTCAGAGCCATACATGCCAGTCACATTCATCTGAAGGGGAATTGTCAGAGACCATGTCAGAGACTATGTCAGAGCATACTTTCATAGCTGGGATTATCAGAGACATTGTCAGAGCTATACTTCTCAGTGCCACATGAAACAGACTGGGATTGTCAGACCATATCAGAGCGACATTTGTCACAATAGATCCGCAATGAATATCACGTCGTACTGCAGTACCAATTTCGTGAGCATGATATGGGTCATCTCTGGATGGTTGTATACTGCTGATATACCGGTGGAACCAAGTTATCCTCATTATATGCACAGTACCATTAGTTGATGAACATGTCTTGAGTGTTCTCTGACTTTGCTCCAACATGCTATGCGTGATATACTGTAACCTCTGACTGCGTTAGAGTTGATAGTTGGAGATTGCCTTACCAGAGTGGTGTGAGCAACTGGTGGGAGTGGTGGAACAGTCTAGCATTGTGTATATATTTCGCTACATGTGATTCTACACCCAACAAGTAGCATCAATGGTTCCACCAGTCCAGCAATGAACCAGTCTGGACCGGGTCCGTCCAAGTCCAGTCCAATCCAGTCCGCGTAATTTTTGGACCGGGATCGGACCAATCCCCCATTTTTGTGGACCTGGACTAAACTGGCCTGGACTGCTATGGACTGGTCCACTCGGGCCGAATCGGCCCGAATACGCTGGGTGTTACTGATACACTGAGTCAACACATAGACTCATACACATATACTCATACATGTAGACTCATCTTGCCATTCACAAGTTACCATGCACATCTTACCCCTCACCACTTGCCACTTGCCACTTGCCACTTGCCACTTGCCACTCACCACTCGTTTGGTATCGTTGGGTTTCTCGTGGTGGTGCTTGCTAGCAGTGGGCGGGTAGGTTCATAGCAGTGTTCTCAACCGTCCAGTCCGACGGCCGGGGACGGCATGCCCTCCGAGATCTTGCCATGACTGATGGGAAGGCGCCACCGCTGTCTGTCCCGTCCGACCATCAGAATGTCGGCTGGACGGCCAACATACACCGTCGCTGGCCGACATTGGGCGGCTACCATATAGTCTGAGATGTAACCCAATTCGATCCTGAGAGCACACGGTAAGAGATATCTAAATGGATACATCCATGGATACAGTGTATATCAAGTATGCTATAGTTTCAAAGAGCGAGGAGAGGAGAATGATGAACAGGATCTTGCTTCACAGTCTGCATAATTGTAGCTAGTTTATATCAATTGTATGTACCCTGAGAAAAATCCATGGATATCAACAGATGATGCCCAGGGACGGCAATGCTCCGTCCCCAGTGGTCTTCTTGGTCTGTCACAGTCCTGCCTCAGAATGACCGCACCGTTTCCGTCCTACCCTCAGATAGACGGTTGAGAACACTGGATCATAGTGATTGCTCGCAGCGGGTAGTTGTTATGAAGTGACGTTGTGTCTGAGTTAGGGTTGCAGGGAATACTGTCTTACTTCTTTAGTTTTTCGGATCTGCTTTGAAATTGATAAATATTATCATGTTTGGAGTGGTCCAGACCAAGCCCGTCCAGGCCAAGACTGCCAGTCTGGGGCCCGGTACAGTCTGACCTTCCGGTGGGACTGGACTGGACTGAGCCCTACCCCAGACCGGGACCGTCTGAACTGGTGCAATTATTGAGTAGCATATATCTTGCTAAATGTCATGATTGCTCTGATATAACAGATGATTGTGCCTTGATACCATTGTATATGAACTCCAACTAATTAGTATCCAAACTGGGATTAAATTGTTTTGTGCATAGGTTGAGATTCTCACATATGAGATGCCATAATATGTTAAAAACAGTTAAAATATAAGCGAACATACCATAACATCCCAGATCTCACTATATTAAGTCTGCAATGTATCATGTGATGGCAGTAATATTCATCATGTGTCCTAGCACTGTGTTAATGACCATAAAACATTTCAGATACCCTTACACCAATACTTTGCTGGATACAGTGACGTCAGTCTAGAGACTATGCAGCATTACCAGGTTGAAAGAGGGGAGGATCAGTAGTGCAGTCAAAGTGCGGTTGAAGTTTGCAAAGTGTGATTCAGCATAACAAGTCCATTCTCATTTACGAGTTGGCTTCTTTGACTACCATCTTGTTTTCTGTGCATTTGATGTTTGTGCCATCATGAGGAGTTCCCTGAGGGGTAATGTGACCTTCTCAGTTTTCTGATAAACTGTCTGTAGCGGTACAGTAACTACGCCCAAGTCTTGGTAATTCAGTCGGTGCGCCCCCTTCGAAATGCACCCACCAGCAACGAAAATCAGTATATCACCCCAACCAATAATTATACAGCCTTCAAACGAAAGATATAAACTATCTGAATACTTGTAATGATGTCTGCGTAAGGCAAAAAATAATCGAATAGAATTACATGCTCGGTACCTTATGTACTATCCCTTAGAATCAATTATCACAGCCACCCTGTCAGGCATGCATTTCTCCAGTTTCTCAAAGTGTGCCTCACCTATTTCCTCATTGTTCTAGAGCAGAACTTCAGCCAACCTTGCTTTCTCACAACTGGTGCCTCCATTCGTGTTTCCAAAGTCGGGGTATTTCCTATGAAGCCTACCTGTGAGCTCTACCCAGACATGCTTGGTGGGGTTGAGGTCGGGGAAACAGGGTGGCCAGTCATCCACCTGGATGTTGAATTTCCCAAAAAATCCATAACCACAACTGCTTTGTGTACTGGAGCACAGTCCTACTGGAAGATGGATCTGCTAGGGTGTCATGGACAGATATAAGCACTAGAAGAAGAAGGTACTCACGAAGTTTGACATAGATACCATTGTTGAGCGATATGACATTTAGAGGGCAGAAGGTTCCATTGTTCCTGCCCCAATAACAACCCCAGCCAATCAGGGAAACCCCTTTGCACTTTTGTGTTGACACAATGTGGTCTGTGAACCACTTTCGGGTGGTTGTCAAAAGACTCACATTTGTCACCTTGAATCACACCTCTCCACTATGCATTTATCACTCCAAATAACTGCTTCTCACTTCTTATGTAATCAATTCTTGTGTTCAAGTGCCCATTGTAGCCTTTGGAATGTGTGTCTATATGCAAGCTTAGGTCTTTTCTTTGCTAGCCACTACCTGTAGTTGGTCTGGTACAGGTACAGATCAATGGTTGACAGTGATACATTTGGTGCATACATATCACCCAATTCAGCTTATGTTATTTGTCTGTTATTGTTGACTGCTCGCATGACAGATTATTGTTGTCGCCAAATCAAGACATATGGTCTGCCACAACATCGAATTACTTCGAAGGGTTGTCAGATGGTAGCACTTGCAAAAAAATGGCTAACTGTTGACCACTGTCGCCCTGGAATCAGGCTGATCGCTCCAACAGAGTATCTGAAGTTACTGAGAATGAAGATTTCCTGCATATCTGCCAGAGACATCTCTTGCAGGGAAGTTAGAGCTATCATGGGAGGTGTAGTGAGCTTGCAAAGTTGCAACCCCATACATTTGATTGGGTATGTACAGACCAAGTCACCAAGACTTTTGTGTAGTGACTGTAGATGAATATGAAAATCACTTGTACATTTCATACCAACTTCAGTGAAGGCCAGTCTGTGATGGTGGATATGCAGTCTGATGCCATGCCAAACCTGTCCTAGCTGATGACAAATCAAAGTAAGCTGATCTCTAAGGTACCAATTTGGATATTCTCAGCCTTGCAATCACCACTGAATTCCCATAGCCATTGCACAACATTCTTTAGAGGGAGTGGCCCCATAGTGTAGTGTTTTGGTCTTGCCATGACTATGCTCATTGTTACGGGTTCTAATCCCGGCGCCACTCGTCTACCTGAGCAGACTGCTTGTGACGCACAAGTTGATGTCGCACCACGAAAGCGGACTCCCTGGCGTATACTACATGTTGATGTCACACGAACCGAGTTCCCTGTGTCAAACTCACCACAGGTTGAGCATACGAGTGATTAGTAATGGGGGTGGGCTTGTTGGGTCAGTGTCCTTAGTGCCCTCCATTGGGTAGCGGGAAGTGGGAGGAAACAACTTTGCCTGAGTCAGAAGTAGGTGTTATGTGAGCTAGTTTGGCTGTAATTTAGCCGATGGATGGACAGGAAGTTTCCGATGGCCAGGGATATAACAATGTTAATTAAATGCCATGACCACCAGTGGTCGGCCAGCTTATGGTAACTTAGCTGGGCACCCCTTCGGGGTGAATGCAAAATGATTACAACAAACAAACAACATTTTTTATATCTTCTTCTTACATCATCTTATTGGTTGAGACATTGAGTACATTGTAGAGGTAATACACAGTAAGGTTATTGATGCAGGGCTGCAGACAGTCAAAAGTCTCTGTGTGTAAGATTGCTAGTGCATTTGTCAAGCCATAGGGTATATGTCAGTTGTTTAATTGACTTTAACAGATTACTAATGCAGTTTAGTACTCAGTGGTGTCTTGCGTTCAGATGATGTCATTGACATTCCACAGGTCCAGTGTTGCAAAAATGCAAGTTCCACACAGTCTGTCAATTATCTCGGAGATGAATGATTGTGGGTACTAGTTGTGGATTGTCCCCATCATGTGAGTCGTATATTCCACACAAAGCAGTAGCCCTCTGTTCTGCAGTCTGGTACACAGGACAGGTGCAGCCACCAATGATGATGGATGCTGGATGAAGCTATTGGCTGAAATCATCTCAGTATCAGGTTTCAACATTCTAAGTTTGAATGCTGAGAGATTGCAGATTCATTCATATGAAAGTGTGAAATATGATTCCAGGTCAATCACATGGTCAATAGAATAGGGCAGCCCAAGTGTTTCTGCTGACGCTATCATTCCAATATCCCCCAAAGTCCATGTATATCGCATGTATGCAGTCCCCATTGTCTGTACATATGCTGACTATATTCAATCCATCAAACAATGTTAGTCCATGCCGGATTCATGGCTATCGAATATAGAAAAGAAAATGAACGGTGATGCAGTTGGCTTTGTCATTAGTGGTTTGCTTACGAAGAAGTTGATCCCAGCTCTCCAGTGACTCCCTTCATGTTTCAGGATGGCAGTCGCAGTCATTCAGAATTCCCATGTGGACTCCCTTCTATCCCAACTACTGGCACAGCACCAAGCTTGAACCATCAAGCACCTGGGCTTCAAACTGAATAACATGGTCCTCTCGACAGGTGCACCAAGCATAACAGTGAATTGCTCTATGGAACAAGCAATAGCCTTAAAGACCTCCTTTCCAACTAAGTGATTGTCAAATGTGGAAATTCCTAGAACTTCAATGTTTGAATCAGGCATGTCTTCACTGTATTGCAGTTACTTCTTGTGTACTTCTAATGCCCTGTTCCTATAGCCCAATATAACAACTGATGTGATGAACCTGTCAAGATGATTATTGGATTGAGTCAAAGTTCAAGATAACATGTAGTCTATTTAGGAGCTGCCAACCCTAACCCAAAGCAACATGGAAATGTACTCAACAAAAAATCAGACTGATACCACTCCATGGTGATATAACATTGGTAAAACACTAAGTGATACAAAAAACTGACAGAAGACAAACAGAATGCAGAATATCAAAATTCAACTGTACAACACCCTGAGCTCCTCCATATAACCATTCTCCCACTCATGCGATTGGAGGTGTCAATTATGAACTGATTCCTACACTCTGTAGTCAAATGTACTGAGTGCTTCAACTGTCTTGAGTTGTAATCAGCAGCCCCACTGAAGGTGACTCCCAGTCCAGCTGGAGCATCATTGTTTCCCATATAAAGCCTCTCGGTGCCAATCCTGGCTTGCACTGTTGGCGTTAATATCAGAATTAGAGATGCTGTTCCATGGCAATGTTTACTTCTAATCGATGATCAAAGGTGAAGTGTTGATCGTCATTTGTCTTCACCATGTACGTGCTCATAACCTGTTGTATGGCAGATAATATGTATGTATGTATGCAAAGGGGTCTACTGGTATCACAATCTGAGATGCTTCTCTGGGGCGATGTTGACTTCCACTTGACACATGAAGTGGAAGTGTTGATTGTTGTTTCCCATTCAATGCAATGACTTATAACCAGGCTAATTGTGCTGGATACTCGCATACCCAAGTATGTGTCCATGTCACTGTCCAAATTTGAGTCACTTCTCCATTGTTGGAATTTGAACTGGAGACTAATCACTGAGATGACACATCCTTCTCGGCTGAGCATTCAAATGTGATGCCTGTGAATAGTGAAACCCCGGATGTGACGTGCCTGGTGTAGGACAGGCGGTGTTATCATCAAAGGTTTAGGGTCAAACGTACACAGTGTACAAATCTTAATAATACTTCCATGGCCTCACAGTACAGGAGCCCACAGACTTCATGGAATCATGTTAACATTTGCCACCGCCAGTCCCTCGTGTTGCTTCAAATACATGCCCAGTTCATTCCTTTAGTAGACCGACCGTAGTGCTTTTGAGGGGTTATGTGGGTCTATCGGTATCCAGCAAGTATCCACAGTCACCTACCCACTGACTTCTTCTAGACTATCGAAATACCATACTGTATGGTGATCTCTCCTTGGTTCGCCACAAGTTGATCTGATGTTGACCTGAACTCATCCTGTGCATCTGCCGAACACTCTGTACTTATCCAGAGCGTGTCTTTTTGACATGTCCTTGTGCTGACATAATCTTGTTTACCTGTAGAACTCAACACTGCTGCCATTGCAGCCATTGCAGCTCTCAATGTGGTTGAGTGTAACATTTTGCCAAGACAAGGCATTGTTTAAAGCATTGAATCGTCATCTGGAGTCCTTAGTGTGTTCTGATCTTGGATGTATTTCAAACAGATTCAGGATCTGGTGGCCTCGCTCGAATGAAGATTCATGATTTGACTGGTATTGCTTGATTGTTGTCAACCTTGGTGTCCACAGTGTGGTGGCAGTTGGACCTATAATATGTTGTGACAAACCTGTTGAGACGATTGATTCAGTGAGTCCAAGCCTACAATGCCACATACACCATACTGTAGCTGCCAGCCCTAACCCAAGGCCATATGATAACATACTCTCCAAAGACTTGATCTGACATCTACATCCTGTGGATCAGTAGGTAACAGTAAGGCAGTGAGTTCATACATATTCCAATCAATTTCCAGATTCCGGACCCTGAACAATTTTATTCAAAGTACTGTACCAGCCACTGTGGTTCGGACACTGTCTGTTGCTGACAGGTCATCTGAACTTAGACACTCCGTGCTGACACCGGTAGAAAAGATGGACAAGGTTATGGTAATAATGGTAGTGCATAAGGCGCCGGACATCATCATACAGCATTCGGCACAGGGTATCCTAATTGTAAATTGCAGAGTTGAAATCGATGGTGCTGACAACTTGTGCTGCTTGGACACAGGCATGCTGACGCTGATAGTGGCATAGAAACAGCTGGAGAGACCCCCCATGCGGATTGCTGCCATCCAAACTCCAGTGGCCAGTACAGTACTAGATCAGTAGTTCATATTGATATGACTGGCACATCCTGTTCATGAGCAGAAGCAAGGGGATCCATGCACTACACAGTTATCGACATTCTTCAGCTGTCCTTCATATATTGAATAATTTGTCCGCACGTGCCCAGTGTTGTGATGGGTGCCGCTTCATGTAATATCCTGAGGTTCTTATGTAGTCTTGGAGTCATCATGATACTAGTTACTCTGTAGTTGATAAGAGCTCACACACAGTGCATCTTGATAGATTTTCTTGTATCTGAAGTTTCAGTATCATGGAAGGAGAATCCTCAATCATTGTACCCCACAGATGGTGACTGAACTTGTTCAGATTTCGGCCAATCGGGAAAATCCTCAATCTGAGTGGGACCTGATGAGGTTGTATGTCTTCCACAGCTGCCATCAATGCCTGTGACCCCACCTTCCACTACCCAAGTTCATTCTCATCCAATCTGCCCCTCTAAGCTAGATACAGGAGACATACACTAGATTGTCACTTACTGGGTGTCAAACAATCACTGTCATTTGATGTGCTGATTTCTGACATGGTCTTTGCTTTCTCCCAAAGTGAGCTTGTCAGGGAAGATAGCATGAGACAATATTGGACAGTGGAAGTATATGTGATTGCCTTTACAGCATGAGCATTTTCTGCAAGCCTTTTGCTTCCTATATAAGACAGTCTATATTGAATATACAGGGGGTAAGGCAGATTGTTATTGGCCACCACCCGGCTTCATATTATAAGAAATCAGTGCCAGCTCCGGTGCACTTGCTCTGTCTGAAATGGACAGCTGCTATCCACATTCTCGGTCACCTTTACAGAATTGCTCTCCATATTCCCCAGGGTGTTGGAATTTAACCTACTGGTCTGAGTTGTATTGAACATCAGCTGTACAATCAAATATCTAATTAATGGGATCAAACATTCTTTTCCCATCGGTGAAGGGCTCGGTTATTGAAGCTAGTTCAGATTTCAGACCTGCCCAATTCCTATTTTAGCATGATAGCTTCTACTATAATTCATCTAAGCCAGATTCACTTCTCTTTCACTGTAGTCTGTTAGTATATACTTCTACACTCTCAGGGTCAACTTGGGGAAAATCAGAGTAGAGTTGAGTGCCCGTGTTGGACATATAGTCTGTCTCGCAGTGCAACCTCCATAGTTCACTATTGACCCGGTCATAATTGTTAATACACAAGGAATGATCAGTAAGTTGGTCCTGACTCCCAGTAGAGGGATTAAATTTCATTGTGAAATATAGAGTATGATCATGGTAATTGCTCCAGCTTCCAACATGATTCAGTACATTCTGCACCTTTTCAGTACTACTATTTGTAAAGAGGTGCCTGCTATTGTGGAAGTGCAAGCAAAGATAGCCAAGAAAGATATCTAATTTCGGTGTACATTATCAACTGTATTATACGTGGGTAATGTCCATTTCATTCTTATTCGCTGTCGATTCATGTTAGCACAGTAGTTCGGTATTCTGCCAAAAGAGCAGTTTCATCATTCTCGTATTTCATTCGGCCATACCACACTGTTGATCTACCCTATCTGCCAACATGATATCTGTTCACATGGGGACACATTAGTACACAATGATATTAGCACCATTCTACTGATTGTTTGATTCCTGATCATCACCGTTGTTGTCAATCAGGCATGGTTGACCAACACTGTTATCAATTTCTGCCTCTGGAAGGCGGCCGGTTAATAGATCATATTTGCCTAACATCACACAGAGTGCCATGACAGATCAATTCCTGAATGGTTTCTGCATATCCTTACTCAATAGCAGTGCACAGTGGAAATCTCTCCGTTTCCCTACCAGGCATTGCAGTGGTGGGGTTGCTTTGTGTCTCTACATGTTGTAAGCTAGTGAAAAGGGGCTAAAATCATCATGCTTGAAGTTCTGTGAGTAAATTATTTTCAATTACTGAATAACAGATGGTTGTATAATGGCACATACACCTGCCTTCAGCGTTGTAGATATCAGGGTGGTAATAAATAAGATATGGTTGTCTATGTGCCCTTGAGTCATTCTGAGATGTATGAGTACAGTAGAATTAGTAGTGAGCATCTAAGGTTATACAAGCAGTTGAGATAAGCTTGCACTTACCTGGCCACATGGCATGCCCCCTATTGCAACACCAATCCCTTGTATACAACCTCACCATTGCAGGAATATATCAGTGTCAATTTCACAAAAGGGTGCTGGTGACAATGGTATCATTGGTATGTCTAAATGACTTCATATTGACATTCATATTGGCATTATGACCAAGACCTCTCACTTAAGCAATCCAGTCTTTTTCATTTGTCAGATGTTCAAGGATACAGACAGGTATACATGCCTTAACTACATAGAGAAGACATTGTCATATCTTTCCCTTCATGCTGGGATGATACTGACTCTGCGAATGTTTTTTACCTACTTTCAACTACTAATAATTGGCAACATACACAGAGAGCCCATCATTTTGCTTTCTGCACTGTCAGGATGACGTCTTTTTCTGCCCTGAATCACATCACATAAACTATTTTGGAAAAATTCTGGTCTACTGATCAACAGAGAGTGTAGATATAATAAATTGAGAATTCTTGGAGATGCATGAGAAGATTCCAAAGTTCCATACTGTGGGCAGCTAATCTACACCCACATTGAAAAGGACTGGAAACACTATGTTACTTGATTGGTATTCTGATATAATTAAATTGTACTCATACAAAGCATATTTATTAGACTCCAGTTTAAATTGTTCTATTACTTTTGGTGTTGGCACTGTTCTGCTTTTATTCAGTATCTGAACCTTACTTCCAAAGTAAAATATCCCAAAACCATCTGATGGATTTGTTCTGAAGCTCATACTACCAGGGTCAAATATAGAGATTGTGAAGAGAATGACCTTTATAATACCGTTCCAAGGAAACTTCATTCTTCTCCTGTATTATGCTGTGGCTGGATGCTACTGAATCTGATCCTCCAATTACTGAAGTACCTGTCTGCTGGTAAAATGATATTGATGTTTTCTAAAAGGTGCAAGAAGACTCCATACTGGGTATTACATCTTCAAGGACAATAATATATACTGGTAATTTCACCTAAGTACAATGATCTGCACAGTTAGACTGATTGTATTGATGGGGTCATCCTTAATATGCAATAGATTAATAAGTAGAATATGGTACACATGAGAATAATAGTCAGACCAGCATAGTTGGTGTGTGATAATGCTGCCTCAGATGGTATTAATGATATATGGCTTGTAAATAATCATTCCAATTTGAATGTCTACTAGACTGTATATCAATTAAATAGCCTAAGTTAAATATGCAGCTGTAAGATAGTTTATTACAATTGTACTATATCATATAAATATTTATCACTTTCGAGACTCTGGCTCCAGGTACACACTATATAGAAATTGTCTTGGAGATGACTGATGTATTCCAAGTAGCACCAAAATTTTACCAATCTAATGGCTTAATTGCATAGCATTTTAAAGACAACTTTGTACACTTCAAGATATTCATATATTCTGTTCAACAACTTTAGAAGAATTGGGGAACACTTGAAAGCATTTTCTGAGCATCTGAATACATATCACTCTGTGTTCAGCCTGTTTTGCACTGGCTGGAACCATCTGGAAGGATCAGTATGGCTGTTCATTGTAACTAAGGTATGCCATTATAACTTCTACTCTGTTTCATATTTTGCAGATGTACATCTATCTTCCATCTATGTAATGCCAATCTGGTGCTACTTCCACATTACCTCAAATCTCTACCATTCATCATATTGATTCTGTTGTTAATTGCTAGCTGTATTCATGTAGTGCAGTGAAACAGTGAAGCAAAATGGCAGAGACCTTATAATTAATACTTTAATGCACCTCTTGTCACATTCAAAGGTAATTGATTCAATGGAAATGCTGAGTAAAGAGCCAATACAAGTAAAGGAACCAAGAAGGAGGGCAAGAGGATATGATGTAATACCTAGCTCTGAGGAATCACGCAATTGCATGGATCAACAAAAACTTGACACAAGTGTGTACAACCAAGAGTTAGACTGTAGAGTGTATTATATATTGTATGTTAGAATGAATATATATCTACCACAGGGTCTGTTGAATGTATATACTCCAGTTGACCCAGCATCTCGATATCATATCAACCTATCTTTTATATAGATCTCTATTTAGTTCCAGATGAAAAATCAATGAATATGTGAAGTGCTGCTCTTTCAGTAATAACAATATTCAAGTTACAGAAGTACGATATATTCCAACAATATTCAGACTACAAATCTGCTCTTTTCTTATTTGTAGACACTCAGAGGAATATGGTCTATTCTTGAATGAAGTGTACTTTGTGCTACATTTATCTATATTTATTCATATATATATGTATACAACATCCATAGAAACTACATATTATTTTGATTGACAGCAACCTAAATACTGAATCTACCCCACAAGAGAATCTATCAGTATATAATAGTATAGTGGTAGTATACTAAGGAGCCCATTATGATTCTATCTTGTTTTTGAATTACTGTCAAATATGGTGTTTCATCCAGGGTGAACTTGGGGTGCTAATATGGCTTATTGTGAAGAATTGATAGAAACATATATCACAGCTAGTTAAGATTCACATAATGAATCCAATCTTTCTGTGGAACAATATCTTATATATATTCAGTTAGATGTTACAATTGTGCATTGCATTCAACAGTAACCCGAAACAAGTCAGATGTAATCTGTATACTCACCTTGGTGCTATAGTACTACAAATAACATATCTTGATTTAGAAGTCTATTGTACTTCTTATTTATGGATTACCATTTACAATTTACCAAGAACTCTTTTGAAGTATCCAACATGACAGTTTTGCTCTTGCAACATTTGAATTTGGCCACTGTGGGATGGTCTCTAACTTTGAAATATATATCATGTTGTAGACTGCATATTTTGATGCTACTTCATCTTCAGAGTATATGGTATAAATTGAACTTTGTTCAGCTTGATAGAGTACTGCTATACTAGTATTGTCTATTATATAACTATCCTTAGCAATGACAGAAGAAGTAGAAAATAGCTTCCCATCAGAGAGTAAGAGATGGAATTACTGTAATGTTGTGACTTGAAGTTTGAATCTAATTCTGGTATTTATCACAATTTGCAGCCCACACTGTTTTTGGTCTTGAACCAATAACATTCCCCAGAATTCCAACCCTCTACCAAGTTTGAAACAGTTATCCATTACAATTCAATCAATCAACTTCTCAGATTTGAAGTATACAGAATACTCTGGTATGTAATACTTCATATTCCAAACTGCTGTGAAAGAAACATATTATTTGGATTGCTAGATAGTACAAGTTTTTTCAAAAGCTATATATGAAACCCCTATTGAAATCTAGTCAGCAATATTACAAACTATCCACAACAGATGGAGAATCAAATCAGCCCTAACCAACTGCCACCTGGTAACTTAACTCTCCATACTTGGATCAAACCAACTACTCAATGCAGCTGACCTTAATTGACTTGTAATCTATACTTATTTCGAACATGTGAAATATCGTACCCTGTATCCAATACGGAACGTAGATACACTCAGGAAGTTGAAAACCTGTTTAAAATACAAACTGTATGTTCAAGGGAGAATGCTATCTGGAGTATCTGTCTAATTAATTTTTATCACCTCAACAGATCTAGTCACCTGTACAATTTTCAATCTACTATCATAATATATTCTGTTTATTACATTCCATTTTTATAAATCTGTTATATTTCAGATATAATGCAACCTTCATTACCAAATTGATCGAGGCTATTCTAATTACATACTAGCAGCCTAAGAAATTCAAGCATAACTAAATTGTAATATTATATGCAAATTATTCTGTTACTAGTATAACATACCAATATGCAACTCAACAGTAGAGTAGACATTTATACTACCTGATAATTCTTGTCTCAGTTTTTTCAGCTGTACTTTGACATTCTTCCAATTCCCAACACCAGACTGGATTTGGGAACTCTCATCATGTAGATTGATTTAAGGTTGAGTGTGAACAAGCTGTATTCAATAAAATTCTTGTTAATATGTCAATCGAACTTAGAGAGATAGTTAGTAAGTTTAGATTGATAGAGTAATTCAGCACAGTGGATACAGTTTAATTGTATATACTCAACTACCATTTGCAATATCTATGAAATCTAGATTATTTCCCAGCAATTAATACATATAGCCATAAAAATATATTAATATACAACCAACATAAAGATTTTTAACACATGCAGATGCATTAGATTTTGCAGACAATTATCCACAACATAATTGTCATGAAATGGTAGATCCAAATAAGCCAACAAGACAACAAGACAACAATACAACAAGATACAGTATATAGTACAAATGTATATTATACCAAATACAACTGTAACTATTCAAAGCTACACCCATTGCACATCATTCCTACACCCCTACAAAAGTTGCCATATTTTCAGCAGTTTCATATACATCTGCTTGATTGAATATACCAAGAAAAGTTTGAATTGCACACTATCAACCAAGTATTGAAATCAACACATCTGTGAAAATTAACAACAGATGAATTCAATAAAGCAACTTCTTAAATCTGATACCTACCTTGCACAAATTGGTTACGAATTCTGCACCATCACCTAGTGTCATTGTAAGGTTAAGAATATTTCACAAACCAAACCATTCCCAAATTACCACTCTCCAGTAGAAACTACCAATCTCATTAGCTTATGTTATTGATTACTTCACTTAGCAAGGAAGAATAAAGATATAGGATTATATTAGATTTCATAATATTTCATTATTATTGTTGGTGAAGAGTAACTTGGTAAGAATTGCAACAACAGATTTGCTGAGTAGATTATACATTGCTGATATACCCAACTCCAAATTGAATGATTTTCAGTCTAGAATATCAATATATAAATTTCTAGCAAGTTCTGATTCATTTCTCCTCAGTTGTAATATACTATAGCAATAATAAGATTTTGGGCTGTAGAGTTCGCATGGTAAGTAGCTAGAAGATGAAAATATGTAATAGAAGAATATACAATAATACTACCTGGGATACCATGAGTGGTGAAAGTGGTACATTTAATAGTCTCTAACCAGCTCTATTAGTTTCAAAGTTAACTTTATCACCAGCAAGCAAATCAAATGCCTGTGCTGTATTAGGTATCTCATATGGAAATATTGTTGCTATGGGTACAGCTGTCGTATAGTATTCTCAACTGTTAACACATGATTGTATTATTGATCAGTCTGCAGAGTACTGAATCATAAATATAAATAGCATTGGTGGATACATCTATCTCTATTCAAGCCAATATGGGGGCACTTATTTACATATTATATTATGACTCAGGTACAAATATTGAATATAGTAGATGTATTACTGTGTGAGCAGTTTAATTCTAAAATTCAATATAAGGAATGGCAGTTAGGACTAATTCAGATTGTATTTAAATTATATTAAACAAAATATATTCATGGTAAATTCAACAACAGATATGAATTAACAGATATGAACAGTGAAAAATAGTTGTAAATGAGTAATATTTGACAGAGTATGATTCAATTCTGGCTAAAGATTACAATACCAGATGTACTTAGTTAGGATTTGAATGATGGACTTGATATATATCCATAGAAGGATTGAAAAGGTGCTCAGGGATATCAACTAGTAGACAGACTTAATACAGACTGTAGCTGGAAAGTATAATGTATACAGATTTGATGGAACGTTTGAATGTCAGCTATACAATCATGATAACAGCAGTTTCAATCCTTGAAATAGAATATATACTACATGGTAATACTGGTTCCAGTTCAAGCTGTACAAGATAATAAATCATATATATGTCACAAATTGAAATACAAATATGGAATAGCTGCAAGAAGTATAGGTTTAATCCAAAATCTAAAAAACTGTTGGATATAATATATTACATGTTAGGGGTTCTCCCCTACCAGTGGTAATAGTATATAATGGATTGCAAAGTGGATACTTTGAAAGTCAACTGATGACAATCGCATAACGCCTATTCATGACATAATTATGTTGGCCAGTCAAGGGATTGTCAGCAGAAATACACTTGAGCCGCATGTTGATACGTTAACATTAGCCCTGGTGGCTACTAGCAGAGTCAATTACTATGCTGCAATTATATTGCCTTAGCGGGGATATTCAATCAAGAAATCTCAGCAGTGCATATGATTTTCAACTACACCTACTATAACCTCACTAGTGGGACAACACACAGTTATGTTGGGACCATGCTGAATCTTGTATGCAGCAGATACCACAGTGTGAATAAGCATGATCTATGAGTCTATCTCATCCAGAGTGGGAACACCTCATGGCAACCCCCTGTTATTGAACAGTCAAGACGTAAGCATACTATTATATGAGGGATTACCAGTATTAGCTGAAGACAGAAAGCCTGGAGTGAACCTATTCATTGAGTTCAGTTTGCGTGCATCACAATATTCTGGTCATGTCATTATCTACATTGGCAGAGTATTGGTTGGTCGCCGATTAATTATCTGGTCTCATGGCGAATAAATTAAATGGACAATGAGGCGTAACCGTAATAGTGATAAAGCACTGTCAGGTTACATGTCAGCAGATATTCCAACTACTGAACAAATGGAAAACAATATGTCCAGTTGTAGGTAAATGCTGTCATTTGGTGTGGTTGAAATCTTCCAGCGGATGGCTCTAGTCAGGAGCATAATGCAACGAAACGACTCATGCATGAACACTATACCCTATTGCAACGCATGGCTAGGCATATGAAGAATATTCTGTGAATCGAATTCTCCTCCAGTGATTCGATATTTAGCAATTATGGTGTCATACAAAGATCTTAGGTTGGAGTCTCATCCAAATGACTCAACTATAATGATATTACATTGTTGCAGCATTGAGAGGAATGAAGCTCCGGCAGTGATCAGTCAGAACCTACCAGCAAAAGAAGAAGCTGAAGTTTTAATGACTTTATTTGATACCTTACATATGTATACATATTCTATAAATAGTATTCTGTTAATAGTGGTTCCCCCACCCCTTGTTGATTCTTATCGACAGAAATAAGGAAGCTATCTATATTTGAGTGTGTGCCAAGTTCCTAGTTGATTTTAACAAACATCGATACATATTTGTAGCACACAGTCTTTGGTGTATATCATCACTATTGTAGATTCAGTTTACATTGGTATACATTCTATATTGTGGTGAGTTCAAGGGGATGGCAATTTTGAAGGACAAATTAACATTAGATTTTACACATGTAAAAGTAAACTAAATAGTGTGTGATTTCACATGTGATAGGAAGGGAGAATAATTATCCAATTTCGTATACAATAAGATAGCACTAACATTACCAGGTGATGAATAGAAGACACAACATGTAGAAACAACAAGGAATAAAAAGATGAATGAAAGAAATAAACGTCAAAAGAATAAGAACTAACTTAATCACTGTAGCCTTGCATATAGCAAGGTGATTGTCTGGAAAGATAAGAAATTTACAACAAGAATTCACTGATGTAGTGTCAATGATACAGTCTGGGAAGATGAGAACCAATTGGATTGGATAAAGAGACTTAGAATTTGAGATTGGGTCTGTTGAAGACAAGGGCCAAATAGGATTGGGAGTGTACACTTACAATCTATGATTGCATCTGAAAAAGGCAAGGGCTGATCAGATTGGGTATACAATCAAGATTCATTAAGGATTGAGTGCGGTACCAATTATCTACATATAGTACAATGTACCCTCCTAACATTAGAAACAATAGTACAAAGTTTAAATCTTAACTATACAATCTAAACAGTATATAGACTTGATATAATATAATCAAAGGAAGTTGAACTGAAGTATCTATGATATAAGCTGTCAGCAGAGCTGAATCAGAGGAATGCTGGATTTGATAACAGATTGTATATTTATTGTGAGAATAGAGGCAAGATACAAACATTTACCAATTGATATATACATGATTAGACATCAGCAAAAGTGCAAATCGAGTATAGGCTGCGCTACGCGCAAACTCGCACTCGCTCAGCTCTTAGGAAGCTTCCCGTGGACCCCTGCACAACACGCAGCCTATAGTCATCTATAGTTGATTTATAGTGATATGCACATGGGCCAATGGAACCATATACGGCTGCCGGCCAGAGATGGACCTAAATCTGTCTTTACTGCCTGTAGTCTTCGCTGTTATACCAGTACTATACACACTATCGCTGCAAGTCCGCATGAGAGCCTGCTGGCGATTGAAAGCCTGCTCCAGAGCCTGCTTGAAAGCCTGCTTGATAGCCTGCTTGATGGCCTGCTTGATAGCTTGCTTGAGAGAGCCGCATTTGAGAGAGCCATGCATTGGGAGGAGTAGAGTTTTCTACAGGAAGCTTTTGGCCGATGGCAAACTCTGAGTTTGTGGAAGCTGCAGCTAATAGAAGGCTCCAAGTCTTTGGCTAATAGAAGGCTCTAAGTCTGTGGAAGCTTTCGCTAATAGATGGCTCTAAGTATGTGGAAGCTTTGATGCTGACGTTGATGTAGCCAACCTACTTGTCTAAGTGCTTCTGGTACTATGATCACCATCACCGACGCCATCACCATCGCCATCATCACCAATGGCATCATCACCATCAGCCCCGGACGGAATGTACTCACGTACACCCACAATCGGTGGGAAGCGGGCAGCAGATCCCACTGGAAAATCTGAGTCAGAGATCTGCTCTCCCCAAGATCTAATTGTCTACCCTTTCTGCAGAATCCAAGGCTGCAATTGCCAACACCATGACCATGAGGCATCGTGAGACCTCATCGTGGTGGCCGCGCTGAAAATAAGGTTGAGACTATGATATCAACCGATGTCATGATATCGGCCACCCAATACCACCAACCTCCCGCCACCCGCCACCCGCCACCCGCTACCTGCCTCCCGGTGCCTGGCGCCTGCCACTCAGCAAGTCTCTGGATCGAGCACTTGGAGCATACATGGGAGCATATAGTCAAGTGAGATTGGGAGTGTCTTGCCTTTTGAGAGTGTACTTGGGAGCGTGCTCGGGAGTGTGCTTGAGTGCATCTTGAGAGCATCTTGAGAGCTTATTTGGGAGTGTACAGTCAAGCACAGTAGGAGTGTGCCATCGAGTGCAATTAGGAGCGTCCTTGAGAGCATGGTTGGGAGTGTACTTGAGAACGTACTCAGAGGTGTACTTTGGAGCATCTTGAGAGCTTACTTGGGAGTGTACAAACAAGCAGGCTTGCAATTGGGAGCATCCTTGAGAGTATGCCCGGGAGTGTACTTGAGAACTTACTCAGAGGTGTACTTGGGAGCATACTTGGAGTCTACTTGGGAGCGTCTTGAGAGCTTACTTGGGAGCATATAGTCAGGCAGGCTGGGAGTGTGTCATTTAGTGCGATTGGGAGCGTCCTTGAGAGTACGCCCGGGAGTGTACTTGAGAACAGACTCGGATGTGTACTTGGGAGCCTACTCGGAGGTGTACGTCCGAGCGTACTCGGAGTGTACTTGAGAGCGTCTCGAGAGCGTACTTGGGAGCGTAAGTAAAACAGGCTGGGAGTGAACAATCGAGTGCAATCAGGACTGCACTTCAGAGCTTACTTGGGAGCGTGCAGTGAAGTGCATTTGGCAGTGTGGTTTCTTGTCGAATGCAGCATGATGTATAGTATCAAGCGCACATAATTGCATGCGTATCATAGTAATCTAGTCAACCTGCAGGTCCATAGAACCTCATAGTGCCACGCGTCAAATATGCTATGGATTACTCTCCCAAACACAGCTTGTCTATGAGTTACGCGTCATGTAAGGTCATTTTTCCCAGTTGATAAATGATCTCTAGAAATATTATAACTAGCGGTACAAGGAATCTGTATATCTGAATCTCAATGTGATGTATATATTCTAGATAGAGCTAAGCAGATCATCTATACTAATGTTTAGTATTGTTTATCAAGGCAATAACATTACATTCAATTTTATATTAAATCCATACTTAATACTACTTGCAGTGCCAATATCGCACCAAGCAATATTAATAAACTATATATTACTGGAAAAATACAGATTCTGATATATGATAAATATGTAGGAAAGAGAATTGACAACACTAAATAAACACACATTGTGATTGTAATATAAATTGAATACTGACCATCGAATGATTATATAGCAACATCCTTAGTCATTTAGCTGTTGCTGAATGATAAATTTTAAATAATATCATATATTGTACTAAAATTATAGAGTTGATAAAGTGTTGATTCAAGGAATATAATCTGAATACAATGTAGAAAACAATTATTAGTATGTTACAGAAAAGATTGTAGTATTTTACAGTGAATTTAACATAACACTTTAAAATAATACAAAATATTTTCATTTCCGATTCTATTTAATTTCAGTTAAGTCCAACAATTCAAATTTCAACAAAATCAAATAGTATATATTCATTTTGACAATTGAATACCAGATCAGTTATGCTGTATGGAAAAAGAAAATTTTGAATATGTTTTAATCAAGATATTAGCCTCAAATTTAGTATCTACGTTCCAAACACAAAGTAGACTAATATTAAAAACATATGAATTTGTTAATCATTGTAGTATAGTTCAATACTACAACAGTTACAAGTGGTTTAATATTTTAAATTCTATCTCTAATATGTTGAAATTTTCAAATTGTTGCACGTTGTCTTTGATTGCTAAGAAGTTATTCTATAGTCATGGCAATGATACAGGAAATTTAAAACTATCTCTATACAAAAATATTACTAACTTGTACAGTAAAGTACTGAATTTGTTTTAATTATGTACATTATTATTCTTTCAATTACTTAGACATTCTAATTACTCAATTACATATATTCAAACTGTCTGGTTATTAATCAATCTACCTTGTAATGTTCCATACAGTAATCTGATTATAACTATTACCAATCTATCAGCAATAGAAATGGATGTAATATGGGAAGAAAAGAAAAGCTGGGTGTAGAAATTGAGATTTCATTGTTACAAGTAATTGAAAATGATTTCTATTATGTATATTGACTGTCTAGATAATATTCATATTATATAATTAGTAATATCAGATAATTAATTTCAATTGCAGTATAATTATATATATAATTGACAATCAATTGAATTTCTATATGTTGAATGGTAATCTACTCGACTGAATAAACAGATAATTGTTATACTATATTCAATGTATATCGATTAGATATATACATATAATGTCTATATCCAATTTGAATGATATCAAGTATATATTGAAAAGAAATAATTTAGAATTACAGTATAATTGACAACTGATACTGGTCAAATCTCCTTATATTATATGTGTGTATTCTATTTATGGGAATGGATTTTCTACGATGAACATGTATTTCACATGAGGACAACTGTTTGCATAACTGTACGCACGATTTGATATCGCCAATAGTGTGGTACTACCAAATGTTCTTGATTTTATAGCTGCGCCACAACACATTACTGGGTTATTATAGTGAGCTACAGAATTGTATATTATGTTCACTGACATGTCTACTGTATGCAAGATATTACATCAGCAAAAACTACATTTCCTTCATTAAATTTATTTAGTTTATTGTACCCACAAACTCAAAAAAATGAAATCAAGGTTTCACCGAAATATGGCATTGCTTCAACGTTTCAGAGTGTTCTTTGATTTGTTGCGAGGCTGTTTCCAAGCGTCACAACTGGTGTACACACTGTTGCGAATGTGACACTGAGCACTTGACGAACAGTTCGCACTTTCTTTGGCAATATCACAAATCATCTCTCGGCATACACCTACATTGCCCAATTCAATCTGTCCTCACGATGATGAGAGTACTCACTCTGTACGTTTAATGCAGCATGCAGTGGTTGCTTTCAAAGACCCTCATGGCTTCAATTGACCAATGATAGTTAACATGCAGAAGTGGTTCATGATATTTAATTTCTTGATACAAAAGTGTTTAGTACCTTGCGGTTGTTCAACTGTTGTGGGAGGAGTATGCATCATCGCAATTATGATTTCACGAATTTGTGATCAGACTTCGGTAGACAATCAGTCCAATTACATTTACTACTATTATGATATATCAACGAAAAATAGAATAAAATAGCACACAATGGCAATCCTGAATCTGATCTCTGACAGCATTCCTAACCCCCAAGCGACATCGCACCCTCTACAATTGTCCTTCCATCGACTAATCCCATAAACTCAACACTGGTGATGATGGTGATGTCGTTGCTGTTGCTGTTGCTGTTGCTGCAGGGGACGGGCTGGCTGCTGCCAGCAATGGCAGACCAGCCCATTGGCAGCACAGCTGCAAATTGCATGCTGGCGTCAGTAGCAGCAACAAACCTGCTGAGACGATAAGAATAATTGTCTGGCTGCTCAATCAGCTCCTCCGGGACGTAATCAAGGAAGTCCTCACCAAAGCTGCCCTGATTGTTGTTAGGTTATACCATCGCCGGGTCCATACCAGTTGAGTGGATCCTTCGGCGAACCATGCGGCGGATATTGTCTATCTTCTATGCTTGAACTTCTAGTGAGGAAGAATGAAAATCTGCTTTGAGATGAAGAAATACATCTCCGCATGCATTATTAACCGTATGAATAATGTTGCTTGTATCACAATCAGGTTGTGCTCCACCTCCTGGACCAATCTCTAGCAGGACCCTAAACTCGGCGGGTTTCCAGGCTGACAGACAATGGTAGATGGCAGTCGCGGTAATGGGAATCTACGTCGGGTTGATTATATCAATCAATGATCTATCTTTCATCCCCATTCGTCGTATGCGATTGAAGTATATCCGGTGAATACGATCCACAATCTCAGTCGCTGCAATTCGAAACTTGCACTCCTAAATCGATCGTCCAGACAATGAATATACATGCAGGGAACTTCGAACTTACCGCATGAAGGTTTGTGGGGCATTTACAGCTGTCCTTGACGAATAGCCAGGCTCTCATTGTCTGGATCTCGGTAGGCGACTTTGTTGGGAATCCATGAACCAAGCCGATAGACGTCGTGCAGCAGTATACAATTGTTACAATGGAGCATGTAATCTATGCGAGAGCTCGATGCACAACGTCAGCGAAGAAAACAATTGTTGAGATGATTTATTTACCACTGAAATGTAGGCACATGGAGGTTCTGAGTTTCTCTGTGCTGGATCAATCCTGGCGATTTCCTCATATGACCAACTATGAATCTGGGCAGTCTTCACCGCATTCTTGGCAAAAGTATTCACAAACATTGCATCATTGATAGCTATAGGCTTCACATGTCTAATGATAATCGCCGGACCGCCGGAACGAGTTGGCTGGGCGTTGTATTCTGCGCCAACGATGAGACCTGTCACATCGTCAACAAAAGGCTCATATTGGGACAGATTTCCAGCTTTCCATGAAACCAATTGCTCTCCAGCTTCTTGTGAATCCTTCCTCTAGTAAATACATACATTTGCGGGTGAATTCAATGGTTGAAACTCTCAATCCAATACCTTCTTCGATGCCAGCGATGTAGGCTCACATCCATCCTCCTCCTCCGAGACAATATATACCGCCCCATGCTGAGGATGTAGGGATTGTGCCAATGTAGGAGTTAATTGAGTTGCGGCGACTCGTTTTCCAGGTGTTGATGAGCTGGGAACTTTTGATGGACGCTTGCCGATTGCTTTCCGGGATGGTCGCCAAAGAGGCTACTCATCGGATTCTCAATTGGCATCATGATGATCATTGTTATTGTCAGGTATCGTGCAGAGATCGTCATTGAGATCCTCCTGGTGTATGTATCGTCATCTTCTCCTGTTGCTGGAAGCAAGAGGAGGAGGATGAGAAGGGTGGTGCCTTCGTGTCATGATTCATAAAGGCAGCGAGCAATACGTACAAAAGAATTAACGGAGTGACTAAAGGAAATCTGAATGAATGTATAGTAAATGAATTAATGTGTTGTGTAAAGCAAGGAAAGCATTGATATGATTAAAAGCATCGTCGTGATGCGACTTTCTAAGCTGTTGACGATTCTACGATGTTGGCTTCTCCCGTCACCGACGTTTCCAACTCCTTGGATGGACGGGAACTTGGAACTGAAAACGGCAGGTGACAAGCCTGCTGCAGCGTTGTTGATTGGCTTCCTTTGACAAAGATCATTGTTGCAATGAGCTAAAAAGCATTCACGATTCACTAATCATTTGGCTGACTTCTGCTTGGTAAAGATACCGAACTACCAATAATATGATAGCCATACCCGGAGTCCTATCGCTGCCACTATGCCTTTCCAGAGACCACATGTCTCAGCGAACAATCCCAACATAGTGAACTCTCTACAGAGCCCTTCAGGCATGAATATGACCTATGTAATAATAAAATAAACAAAAAAAAAAGAAAAAGACCCAAAACCACAACAAAAAACTCTAAATTATCACTCATCCATCCACCCTCCAAAGTGCCAGAAAAATACTCACCCACAACGCAAATCTTTGAACAACCATCCAGCCAGTGCATTCCATCCTGACAATGACTCATCTTGCAGCTGGGAAGCTACTGGTAGGGATCATATTGGCCAAAGAGCCCATCGTGGGAGGATTCACACTGTGATTGTGGTCGCATAGGGAAACCACATCCTCATCAGCAACAACACTGTGCTCATAATCAGCAAAGAGACTAAGAGCACAGTTTCAAATGACTTCAAGGTATTGCTGCTGTCTGATAATCCTCCTTTGACGCTTCCATTGGAACTTTGTGAAGCCTGTTTTCGTTGTCAGAGAGCATGTTGGATTGGGGCTACGCATCTCAGCATCATCATCCGATTCATCCCCGATGTCGTCGATCATATCCTCGGCTGGAGGTGGGAGGATGTCATCCACTGGAAGGTACATTTGGCCGCCAGGCATAATCATCTGGGTACCAGACGTGCCGGTGGCTTGTTGGCCACGATAAATGACGCCGAAAAGGGTTGGGTTGTTTAATTTCATCCCCGCCTGTACCCATCCGGCAGCTGTATTGATACCGATGATTGTTGTAACATTATGGGCTTGCAGACCACCATCTGAATGGCGCTCCTCCCGGCAGCCCCAAAGCTCTCAGAGTATCCGTCTGGGGTCTGGCTGACCGGCGATTGCAGCATTCAGGATTGACAAAATGGTCTTATCGATGATTGATGTAACTATCTCAAGTATCCATTCATCATCCCCAGGCCAGTGCCAGGAGATCTGCTGAGTATTGTATTCACCCACCCTTTTCCCAGCAATGTCGGGATTCACATAGACCATGTCAATACTATATGGCCTGGCAAGGAAATAGGTCCAGGGTTCACAACGCACCATTATCGGCGAAGACGGGTGACCCGAGGTTCCTTCCTCCTGGTATTCTGTATCTACACATCATCAGGAAGAGGAGACGAAGAATCAGGGCGATGAAATACATACCAATGTGCACGAATTTTCTCTTCTTTGTTGGGGTTTCGTTGATCCTATTCTTCCTTTGGTGAAGTCCATCCTCCGCGAACTCATCCAGTGCTGCCTTGAGTTTCTGACCATCGCGGATAGTGTTGTCTGCCACGTACTGTTTCCACAGCGGCCTTTAAGATGCTGGATCACTGATTCCAGAAATGCAACGATCAATTAGGAGATCCCATTACTCGGGGCCGGCACCCTGCTTGGTGCTAATGCCCATGGACTGTGCAATTTCCCAGACGCGCTACCTCACATTAGTATCTTTCCATTGTGTAGTCCAGCCACCCTTCTCCTGCCAAATCCCCAAGGTTTCTGCTGCCCATTGGTTGACTCCAACACCGGCATTCTCAGCCCAGATGCGGACTGATAGAGTCGGCAGCTGAATTGTATTAACATCTGTGACGACTGATTCTGGCAACCAGGAGGAATTACATTACATTATAGGTTCTCACCGGTGGTCGATCATTCAGTGGTGGACATCAACTGGTCGGTACTTTAAACAAGAGTCAGGAGTGTTGAATATATCGTCAAGGGTGATGCGATGCGGTAGTAGAGGTGAGGAGGGTGTGTCAAGGGTTCTGGAGATCGTAAGTATGGTGGGCAGGCAAGGCGAATATATGCATGGGCTTGGAGGGGTTTTCTTGATCCAGCGACAGCATCTTGGCTTCTGTTCAGCTAGAACACAATTTGCTTGGCATCATCTAAGCGTCCTGATTCATCGACTGAACTCTTAAGTTCATCACAAAGACAACTGAAAGCATGCTCTGCAGTGACATCTTGCCGGTTTGTCCATGCTGTAGGTCTTGTGCCCCGCAATGATGTCGCTAGGTCGGAATCTAAGAAGAATGCATGGTTCAGGTACCATACGAACTTAACACATAGTGACAACCTTTGATCAGGCAAAGGGCGTGGGAGGGTCCTGTGAGGATGCAACACAATCGCCATGATGAGCTGAAAGCAGATGCAGTATGCTTCTCTTTATTCAAAGGTCGTTGAAAATGGGAGAGCTATTAATTACTGTGCAAATGTGTGAAGGATGATGAGAGAAATCCTACAAGAGTGGTAGGACCCTTTTTTACAAGGAGTGAATTGAGGTGCGGCTTTTTCCGAGGATCAGCCAGCTTGCAATGCAATGTGTAGCTAAAGAACCGTCGAGACGCTTCTGGAAGTGATTGCGACATTTCATTCATGTATTGAAACATGGATGTCAGTGAACAGTTTCTTTACTGCAGGAAGCCATATTCCTACATTAGCGTTTACATTACTCCCTCCATCGCAACCATGAAGAAACGATGGTATACATATCAGCCAAAAACCTGCCAGATCATGGTCTGGCGATAGAGCATGATAGTTTTCCGATTCCAATCGTTCATGATCCCCATCGCGACACTTTTCATCACCGTTGGGGCATTGATTCCAGCAACAACGAAGTCGACAGCTGAAATGGGTGTATCGATTGAGAGCATTTGGCAGTTTGGACACGTAATCTTGTTACTCTACACTTGGCCAACTGTCTAGCCGGCAAGCCTATGGATATCGAGTATTTTGATAACTTCAATGATGAAATAGATCACTGGTCACCGTTTTCTTGAGAGGAGGAATATTGAGTAGCGTAAAGGTGTGTCAAGCACAACTTGAGTAGAGCTGGCAACAACGAGCTTTTCAGGAACCCTACGATGGCAACCATCAGCAACATCACTTCATCCCAAACTGTATTGAAAGTGTTGAATGAAATGTCCTACATGATGGGCATTGACTCTTGGAAATCGGGCACTGTGCGTTCCAATTCTTTGGCCAATGCAACCAACCTTCACGACCATGATTACAAACATTTCTTTTACCGCAATCCAGTTGAATGCAGTGACTTTCTCATGCAACAGCCCGCGTTCAGGGAACGTATGTCATATGCTCCAGCAAAGGAATGCAATGATGCTGAGGAACGTATCTAGTCTGAGGTGAAATCAAGCGACTAATGGCAGAATGAACAGGTACATTAGTTGAATTTTGTCTGAACTACATTGACTGTAATCGCTTCAATAGTTAAGGCTGCCACCTCGAGCTACTATTGTCTCTGTATTCGGTAGTTCTGACTAGATATATCTTACAAACTATTCAGGCAACAAGAAGGAATAGCCTGAATCGTTGACTCGCGGAAACATCTACTCAACGATTAGATCAAAGCCTTCAAATTGTGCAAGCATCCTGGTTGCCCTTCTTCCAATTCCTCCGAAATATCACTTAAAAGGATATGGAATGAGATCTGCGGTGAAGGAACAACAAATCCACAATCGAGAGGTTGTAAGGAAGGTAGTGGAGCATATTTTTCGCGCTATTGACATGCGTTTCACCACTGGATTGCTTATCCTTTGTGCGGACAGTCGGATGCCGCAATGTTTTCCTGTCATCTGTGCATGGACGGCTGACTACTTCGACAACATTCACTCGCTCTCAATCAGGCAGCCCAATGGCACTCTGTGTGAAACACCGAAATTGCCGTTTGGAGAAGGGAATTCATTGTTGTGCCAATTGAGAGACTATCAGCTATCCTTTCAAAAGATGATACTTGTGACTCAGGGAGATGAGCATTAGCAAGAAACATTTCCGTCTGCGCGGAATGGGTCCGGCAGAGTGGACGCACTCCGTCAGAGCCGTCAGAGAGACCCCGGTGCGGGATCACTACACGCCCAGCGTCAAGACCACGCATCGCGTCACATATCGCCCTCCGATTGCCGTTTCGCGATTTCTTCTCGCTCTGTGGGTCACCTATTTTAAACAAACACTCTCGCGTTGTGGCCAACTGTGACCATACGTCGGAATGGGTTCATTGGGTACATGCTTGCATTGAGATTGCAATGAAATGGGTGACGCTGTGAAAAGCTCTCATCGCGTTCCTTCAACATTGAGCTCGAGAAGGGTGGGAAGGAGGGAAGATATGATACTACCCGGCCGTGAGGATCCACGAAATCTCGGACATCGCGAGTGAGACCAACAGTTGGGAATGATAGAGTGTGGATTGACATTGTATGATGAGAGGAAATGAGAATGAGATGTTTTCTATCTACTCCGGGGTCTGCCGAATATATACTCCCCTTCACTTTGTCCACCTCTATCACCCATGTATCTCCGTACAACTGGCGTCGCTTCTTGAAGATGTACTCAATCGAGCATGTCTGGGATTCACTTGCAGACGGAGATTGCATGAACTCAGCGATGCACCTGGAGGCCAAGATCGAGCGAGTTGGGGGATGCACTCGGTGGCCATGATCATGCGAACTTGCAGGCCGTAATCAATTGGGTCTGGAGATACAGTTGGATGCCGTGATCTAGTGAGTTTGGAGATGCACTTGGAGGCCATGATTGAGTGAACTCAGAAGATGCACTTCGAGGCAGTGATCGATCGAGTTTGGAGATGCACTCTGAGGCTGTGACCGAGCGAGTATGGAGATGCACTTGCAGGCTATGATCGAGCGAGATTGGAAGAGTACTTGGAGGCAGTTGATTTGGAGGGAGGCGCGACGGCAGCTAAGACTCTATTCATTGGTTAACTTGTAATTGTGGGAATGTAGAGAGTTGAGTACAACATCCGCCGAGAGATGAGAAACTGGCTGGGAGCGAGAGACTGTCGATTTTGGGATGATGCTGTACTCGGTGTATGCAGTACTCTGTGTTAACTCATGATTATGGCATGGAGAGATAGTGAGGGATGACTTGACTTCGTGTTCTTAGGTGATGGTAGAGATGAGCACAAGAAAGAGAGAGCAGAGGAGATCAGAGAAAAAGGGGGAAATCATCTGAGAAACTGGGACTTAGAGAATTTCAAGTGCGAGTCAATAGACCATCCCCAATACCGCAGGTACGAGTCCCGATCTGGCGCGAACCAACACCGATACGAGGTCTTCCCAGCCCAATCAGGCAAGTCGCACCCTTGATTTCTCATATCCGCTCGTATCCACCATATCATTCTCATCTTCATCCCCCATCTCTCACATTCTCGTCCACAACTCAATCATCATCGCAGAACACAGAGTTAAGTCATCCCTCTCTATCTCTCCATGACATGAATATGAGTTGACACCGAGTACAGCATACGCCGAGTACAGCATACACCGAGTACAGCATACACATCAGCAACAACCCTAGTTTCCGTCTGAAACACCCGGGTGTTCCGGACGGCTCTGACGGCTCTGACGGAACCTCGTACCCTCTGACGGAGAATTACACGCTACCCGTCGCCCAGGCGACGGGTCG
>Ga0307515_10000508_pt1 | contig 93091 bp, 90 predicted proteins | sample 17_EM_MG_FD_194513 | JGI IMG/M metagenome (GOLD analysis project Ga0307515, IMG submission 194513) | Populus trichocarpa ectomycorrhiza microbial communities from riparian zone in the Pacific Northwest, United States - 17_EM | ecosystem: Host-associated > Plants > Roots > Unclassified | place... | reverse complement strand
AGTACACTCCAAGTACGTTCTCAAGTACACTCTCGGGCATGCTCTCAAGGACGCTCCCAATTGCACTCGATGGCACATTCCCAGCCTGCTTGACTGTACGCTCCCAAACCAGCTCTCAGGAAGCTCTCAAGCACACTCCCGAGCACGCTCTCCAGTACACTCCCAATTGGACTCGATAACACACTCCCAGCCTGCTTGACTGTACGCTCCCAAGTAAGCTCTCAAGACGCACCCAACTACACGCCAAGTACACTCCCAAGTACACTCCCAAGTACACCTCCGAGTACGTTCTCAAGTACACTCCCGAGCACGCTCTCAAGGACGCTCCTAATTGCACTCGATGGCGCACTCCTAGCCTGCTTGACTGTACGCTCCCAAGTAAGCTCTCAAGACGCTCTCAAGCACACTCCCCAGCATGCTCCCAAGTACACTCTCAAGAGGCAAGACACTCCCAATCTCACTTGACTATATGCTCCCATGTATGCTCCTGGGTGCTCGATCCAGAGACTTGCTGAGTTGCAGGCGCCAGCACCGGGAGGCGGGTGGCGGGTGGCGGGTGGCGGTGGCCGAAATCATGACGTCGGTTGATATCATAGTCTGAACCTTATTATTAGCGCGGCCACCGCGACGAGATCTCACAATGCCTCATGGTCATGGTGTTGACAATTGGAGCCTTAGATTCTGCAGGAAAGGTAGACAATTGGATCTCGGGGAGAGCAGATCTCCGACTCGGATTTTCCAGCAGATTCTGCTGCCCGCTTCCCATCGATTGTGGGCGTATGTGTGCGCATTCAGTCCGGGGCTGATGGTGATGAAGGCGGTGGTGATGGTGTTGGTGATGGCGATGGTAATGGTGATGGTGATGGTGGCGGTGATGGTGATGGTGGCGGTGATGGTGATCATAGTACCAGAAGCACTTAGACAAGTAGGTTGGCTACGACAACGTTAGCATCAAAGCTTCCACAGACATAGAGCCTTCTATTAGCCAAAGCTTCCAGACTTAGAGCCTTCTATTAGCCAAAGCTTCCACAGACTTAGAGCCTTCTATTAGCCAAAGCTTCCACAGACTTAGAGCCTTCTATTAGCCAAAGCTTCCACAAACTCAGAGTTTGCCATCGGCCAAGTGCTTCCCGTGGAAAACTCTACTCCTCTCGAAGCACGGCTCTCTCAAGCAGGCTATCAAGCAGGCTATCAAGCAGGCTCTCAAGTCAGCTCTAGAGCAGGCTTTCAATCGCCAGCGGGCTCTCATGCAGACTCGCAGCAATAGTGTGTACAGTACCGGTATAACAGCTGGCAGTAAAGACAAGTATAGGTCCATCTCTGGCCGGCAGCCGTATATAGTTCCATAGGCCCACGCGCACATCTCTATGAATCGACTATAGATGACTGTAGGCTGAGCGTCGCGCAGGGGTCCATGGGAAGCTTGCTATGAGCTGCGCGTGTGCGCGTAGTGCAGCCTATAGTCGATTTGCACTTTTGCCGATGTTTACTGAAATGATGGCATTATTCATATGGAAATAGGAGAACAACAGTATAGATACTATATGTCTGAGCATACCTTCCTTTGCACATGGTGATCTATACTCCTCTGGGCATATGATTCCATCCTTACAAGCATCTATTATATCTAATAAGATATACCTTACAGTCCTGACCCTATTACATATAATGAGATTTGCCTGCAGTATTCCTTGGTCTTGATCTTCACAGAGTCTAAACCAATGTCACCTGATCCATCATACAGTCAGGTAGAGCTAAAATGAATCATTCAAATGTCAAAGAGTGTTCAACATTCCCCCTGGACCAAAGGGGTATCTGTAGTTACCCCTGTATCACCTGTTGAGGAGGAAATATGACTTATATATTGGCATTATCTGGAAAGGCAGAATACAATTCCAACAAGTAATACCAATCTTGACCAAAAACCTACTGTATTTGTGTTTTCCACAACTTGCCACTGTATCAAAATAATGAAGACATTATGTCATTGGATTGTATTAACCGTAATGTACTGGGGTGGGCGGTGGTGCATCCAACAGGGAGTATAGTAATAGTTGGAAAGGGCAGATTTACAAGTTGCAGCTAGGTTTTACACACCAATATTTGATGTATTTTACAATTTATTTGAATACAAAGTTATATTGGCTACTACAGAAACCTTTATTCAAAGGGGAGCCTCTACTGGTCTTTGTTGAGGTATCATTGTAGCAGTTATATAGATGGACCATACAGTCTTGGAACTGGCGACTATCCAGGACATACAAACCTCCACTCAACCAAAAAGTGACTATAATAAAAATGTGAAATGTTGTATTTTAAATTATTTAAACATTGGTTAATTTATTAAAATAACCTTTAATTTGTATGCTAGTACTTTATTGTATTGTAGTACTTTCTTATTGAACAGTTAATATATTAGGTAACAGTTATTAAAGCAGTATTATATTTATAGCTATAATTGTATATTAGGCATATACTATTGTCTGTAAATATGTATTATAAGAGCTTATTACAGTCCATTCAATTCTGCAAGAAAGTTAATTCACTGGACAGTATATAAATATTACTGTTTTATAATAGTCGTAGTAATATCACAAAAGTATATAGAAGTACAACAGTATTAGTGGCAACAGTAACAACTATTTGTAATCATACTAATAAATGGGTATAATTGTATTAGTCATTAACAGCTTCAATTTTATCGTATATTGATATTTGTAGGTTAGTATGGCCTGTTAATATACTGTAAAAGCTTATGCTTTTTGACTCCAAGAAGAGGTAATCTGATTATATCAATTTTCTACCAATACTTATTATATTAATAGCAATTATCCAGCCTGTTAGTTGTTTACTGTATGATACAATCCAGTACATTTTTTAAAATAACTTCAATCTAATTTTGCAATAGCGTGTCAATTGACATTGATAACAACTTTTATAATAGTAAATATATATACCAGTTATATTACCATAGCTTTTTCCATTAGTAATAATACACTATTATTATTGGGTTTTGGAAAATACTCCTATATCTAGTATGATAGAATATTTGATTTTGAGATATTGCCAGGTTGTTAATTACACTACAATTCAATCATAATATATTCTTATCAATTTCTTCTGAATTTTAAAAATCTATCAAGATTCTTTTGTCAGCCATACACTATTGAATAATATTCATAGTATGTCAATTAGTTCAGCCACAATTGATTCCAAGACTTCTTGGTAACTCACTCAACTTGTCCAACATTGAACTATACTATCCAAATGTATGTTTCATCATCGAATACAATGTATAGTCAGCCTTATTTTCAACTATTACTATATGTTCCACAGACATAGCCAGCTAAGATTTCATTAATTTGAGAGCAGAATATTCTCATCAGGGATAAAGTCACTCTGGAATGGTGGGATAAGAGATGAACCATAATTGATTTTTAAAGTGCGTATTATCTGCCTTCTTTGGAAAAACCTTCAGTGCTATAAGAATTAAGATTTATTGTTGTCATTGCCATCTTAGTTTCCCATGGTAGGAGTATTACCTCAATACCATAGTGTATCATTCTGTGTCATGCTGTATTTGTCCCATGTCTCTCAAATAGTAATTATTCAAAACAGTTACTAAGGCAGTACCATATGTTATAGGCAGTACCATTGAATTGTAGAATCTCACAGTACATTTGCACTCATTTTCACTGTATCGAGATTATTATAAATTGAATTATATAACTTGAGTTGTCAACTAAACAGAGTCTCTACTACATTCATGCAATGATTGTCCATGCTTACATTTGATTCTGTTCACACAGAACAGACTAGGACAACAAGAAGTATATATATCTTGGATACCCCATGGTAGATAGGCAGTATCCCAACATTCAATGGAATTTACACTCTGTTTTCCAGCTCTTGAATCTATTCCCTTGCATCCAGTTTTTGTAAATCTATTCAAATTGTATTATTCCTAATTGCTGGGTATGCTATCAAAACCTCTCATCCTCTTCATGTGCCTATCATGTTGGAACTGTTCCATACTAACATATACCCTTTCAATTCTGGGGGAGGTATGGCAGAGTAGTGACAATAGGCTCTATGTCTTCCAGCTGTGCTATTTATCACATGGGTATTCAAAGTCTGTTGATCAGATTTGACTGCAGGTGTTGCTTAGAAGCTTGCTGGTGATAGTTAATCTTGACTTGTTGCAGATGGTGCTTGAAGACAGTCAATCAAGGCTGGTACAACAATCAATTGATGATGGTTGGAGCAGAATTGGATGTTAACTTGCAATGCCACTATTTGGAGATAAGACTATTACTTAACTTCAGCGTATCAAGTACTAGTAGAGTAGAAAACTGAATACACAGAGTGTGGAGATACTAATGAAAGAAAGTTGGAGGTGGTAAGGGAATATATCTAGAGAAATTGAAACTTTGGGATTTTTGAATAGGTATTTCACCATAAACTTCCACATCCCTCTATCGCTACCACTCAACTCTATCCATCGCCTCCAGTGCATTACTAGCACAGCAGAAATCCAATTCAGGTTATAATCTTCCTCCACAAATCTTAGCATTATCTATTTATAACATATCCAGTCTGCAGCCTTCAGATATTGATTGTCCCACCAGCTCAGATTGAATATCTCCCAGTACTGTCTGCAATCAGCGCCAGAGTACTTTTGAGTATCACCAGTATCTAGTTCCAATAAATCATCTGCAGCCAGTTCTCACAGGGTACATATTGAGTCCTCACCTTTCCTTCTGATGATCTAGATCTCACTACATCATGCAGTCCCAGTAGCTGCTCAGCTTGGTTTTATGTAGCACTATGTACAGCCAGCCAAACATCGACCATAACCAGCAAGCTTTCAAGCACTGTGAGCTGCAAGTAGTGTGAGCAACGGTTCTGGGCCGCAGCTTCGGGTCCCGGTCCTGGGTGGAACAGAACTATCGCCATATATGTGGTCCAGGTTGTCGATAGACCTGACCTGTCAATTCAGGTACGATTCGATTGACATCTCCCAACCCGTCTGAATTGGGCAGGTTGTTAGTGGGTTGTCCAGTGGGTCCGTCTGTAGATTCATATACTGCTCTTGCTTCTGCTGTTTGATAATTGTATTTGATCAAAATCACTTAAATAACATCCAGAAATACCTTTTTAATTACTTTGCAGGTTGCAACATCAGTTATTTTGGAATCAATGTTTTTCCATTTTGGTTTTGTATTTGGGAGAACTATGGCATTCAATAGTTCTGTTATGATCTCATACATCCGCGCAATGCCTTGATTACCCAATATACAAGACCAAAAATTGTTGATGCTCAGTTGACGCTCATTTTCAGAATGGGGCAATGACCGTGTCGCTTTCTTTTTCGCCTATAAAGGCAGCCATTACATCCATTATGCCTAACCACTAGTAGATCACTTTGTGATTACCTGATGTAAGAGACTAAAAATCTTTGACGCTCTGTTGATGCTAATTGTCCTGATGGGGTAACAAACATCTCACGCATAGTTTTGCCTGAAAAGGCCGCCACTACATCATATGTGAATTATTACGACAAATCAACAGTTAGATAAACCAAGATGCAAAGGCCAAAATCATTGATGCGCGGTTGATGCTCGTTTCCAGAATGGCGCAGTGACCGTGCTGGACGCTGTTTTGCCTATACAGGCTGCCAATGCAACGGTTATGCTACACAGGGATTGAATCACTTTACAATTTCCTTGCTTACCAGACCAAAAATCATTGACGCTCTGTTGAGGCCCTTTTTCAAGATGAGGTAGGGAGCTTGTTGTTATAATTTTTGCTTAAAAAGGCGGCCACTACATCGAGTATGTATAACCACGACCAAATCAATTTTCAATTACGAGACATACATCACCAAAAATTGTTGACGCTCCGTTGATGCTCATTTTGCCACAGGCATATCTGCAATATGCAATCAATTGATTTTGCATAGTCAAACATTCGCATTATTTTGGCAGCCTTTCTAGCATTTTCATTGACTTTCTCCTTGATTACAACATTGTTCTTTAATAATACATATCAATATATCCTTTAAAATATACTTTACAGTGTTCGCTGATTGTAAATAATAATACACTGCAAAAACCCGTTCCATTTGATCAATGCTTGTCATCAATTGCAGGTTTCCTCAAAAGGCTGCTGTGGTCTTCAAAATGGATGTTAGCTGCATTGCTACACAGCAGATAGTGTACTTACCAGTGGATGTTCCTTCATCAGTCAACATATCTGGATCGAAATCTGCACTGTGCTGGCTGTCCAGGGCAGATGGATCAGGAGTAAAAAATTCGGCCCCGGGACGAGATGTCTGTGAATACACATATCCGGCTGGCAAATCAATGATTTCGGAATGTTCAGGTCCAGGATTATTACCGGGTGGCATGGGTGGCGTTCCAGGCAGAGGTGGCGTCCCGGGCAGAGGTGGCATCAGTTCTGGAGTTGGCTGTCTACCTCCGTCAAGTGGAGGTGCACCTGTTGCTTTGTGTCTCCAGTGAGACTGCAGATTCTTTGCGGTGCCATTATGGCAAGGAAGGCATCCCTCTGTGTGGTTTTGGCAAAGCATAGCTGGGTGTCTTTCATCGCAGCCCTGACCTTTTTATGCCCCAGAAACTCTACACCCCGCATCTTCTCTTCTCGGACTTCAGTGCGAGGTTTCTTGATCAGATAATGCGTTTCCTCTATTGCGGCGCTCGAAATCCCTCCTTTGGCCATTGTGGCCATATTCAAGGCCAGGCGCATGTCGGACTGTTCCACCTGTACACTACCTGCTTGCCTTGCCATAGTAGCAGACATGCCGAAAACCTACAAGAAGTTGGTTGCTTCTTCTAACAATGAGATTCGGCTAGTACCTCAACCATATACACTTCCGTGGCCTCCTCTAAGGTCAACACAGCCTGTTTCATCCACTCCCAGGGATGCTTATCACGAAATTTGTCCACAAACATCCCTGAGATTGCAACATAATCATATTCGATTTCGCGGACTGTGCAGCCAGATACCTTCTTCAACCAGTGTGGTTTCCCATTACGGGCAGCGATGAATTGGTCAAGTAGCTCTCAAAGTACACCCGCTGTATGTTATATGGTTAATTGACGGCCGTTCACGATGGTATCGATATACTCACATCCAATTGCATGCTGCTTTGTATTCTTGCTGCTTGCGGTCATATGGACGATTTTTAAATATGCATCCTGGGTCATAATTTTGGTGGCTGCATTGGCAGCGTCGCGGTGGACTAACTGGTGTATGCGTTGGTGCTGTGTGCCGATCAGTGACGTATTGCATGAAACACCCGTCGGTCGGCTTGATTCGGATTCGGTCTCCCCTGGCTGAGGTGTTCGTGTATCCATGATTTGGTGGTGTGGAATAGGAGAAGAAGAGGATAATGAAAAGATGTGGGAAGTCCTGAGGAATAAATAGTTACCTTCATGTCAGAATGGAACGAGTGGAAGCTGAATTGTATGTTATACTCAAGATGAATCCTGCTGCGTATGGCTGCAAGTTCCAGGGGTTCCCCACCATCCAGCGATTGACAATGAGTCGGTCTGATGGTGTTTGTTTGTTTCCAGGGATACGTTGAGGTGTACGTCAGCTGAATTCTCATGATTGTCAGATATAAATTGGACATTCTTCGAGTGAAAGGATGTCTGTTGATGTTTGTCTCCAAAAATCCCTGGGATAATACATGAAACTGACGCTAACAATCAAGTCATGTTGTATGGTTAGCCTAACTATTCCTGTTTTATTGACAGTCAAAAGCCAGATTTTGCTTTATTCAAGATTATTAAATGTACCAACCTTGACATAAAAAATGCAGCTTGCCTCCAGACTGTCCATATCATGCAACATCCAACATCTTGCCCAACAACAAAGTCAACACAAACTACACTGTTCAATGATCTGAAAAAGAACTTTTCGTGAGGACCGGCTTGCAACTATGGCAAATCAACAACGCGGTCCACACGCCAAGGTCATTGAGCAAATGAAGGCAATACCAGCTCGGCAGTAGAATGAGTCCGAGCCATTGCAGAATTGCGCGGCTTGTGATCCAAAAAGCTGCTTGCGGCAGAGAAACGACCAGAAACGTACATCCTAAGCAATGAAAAGAAAAGGAAATGGATGGAGGATAATGTTGAGAGAAGAACCGCTGGGGCAAGAAAGTGAGTTAAAGATGCAGAGTCGGCGATTAGGCAGAAGCAGGAAGATACAGGGACAGTTGAAAGTGCGGGATTGACGACGGGAGAGCCCAAAAAGACTGTAACGGTTGGGGTCTGGCATATGTGATATTGGAAATAATAAGGTGATATCAGAATCAGGACAAGATTCTTCGACATTCATATCAAGGAAATCAAGACAAGACAAGAGTCAGAGCTGTTTCAAACTTGTACTTGCATTGCTATACAAGAGAAGGAGTGAAGACAGAAGAAACAGATATCCTCCAACACCTAACAACCTCTCTGTATATACACTTCGTCTGCCACCCTCGAACCATTCCCTATGCTCCGCTGTACCATCCAAATATTTCCTCACAATCTTACACACCACCAACACAAGTCCTTATCAACACAACCATGCCACATCGCCCGACGTCGCAACACCTCAGACTCCTTCCTTATCTTAACAATTTTACCACCACCATCTCACAACGTACCCACGCCATTCCCGGGTCTATCAGCATCTCCGCCTTTCCGTAACACCCATTCCTTCCGCACATTCGATACGATTCCTGAGTACCATCAATACCCCTGACTCGTAACTCAGGCCATGATACAAACGTGTCGTGAAATGATGGTTGCTATTGGAGACTGTCTGAGCGATCATGCAACTTCTGACAATGGGGAGTATGGGGACGATGAGGATGATGAAGAGACAGAGCAGGGCAAGCTAAGCGAAGATGATAAAGCTGGCTGGGTGATTGGAACAATCTCCAACACAGTACAGCAGCGCTTGGAGAGGGTTCGGCATAAACAGATGAAGCTTGACGAATTGACAACACCATGATGGGGTGACGGAGCCGACTACTTCCGTGAAAGAGATACGAAGTACAGCACATCCAAATTGATGCTTCCGGCAGTTGTTCTCCTGCAACGGAAGATGATGCAGCAGCATCTACACAAACTACAGCTGGAGAGCTTATGGAGTGTCTTGATATTGTCCGGGGAACATTGCCGATGCCGCAAGGGACTTCGCGACCAGGACGTGGTCATCAGAGGCTAGGTTCTGTGAAGCCACAGTTGGTCACAGGTATCGCCTGTCCTGCGACTGTCTCGGAGCCCAATCCGTTTGCTTTGCAAAAAGCGAAGCCTGTTGAACTTGTAAGCTTTACCCCTTCATATAGCCTCCTCAGCTAATAGCTATATTGAAATCGGATTCAGACAGAGACATGGTGACAGCTCCTGCATAATCGGAGGAATAGATACGTGAATTGATATTTTTGACATCGTATCTCCGTGAAAAGCAATTTGAGTACCAATTTTGCTATGTGCCAGCTTTTTCTTGATTTCAGTGACCAAATTGTGAGACATGATAATTCATCTATGCATGTGCAAGGGTTGAACGTACCATACAACAGGTCTAGAACCCAAATCAGGTTATAAGACGGCCAATAAGCTCGAATTCTGTTTGCCAATGACTGTCAAGTGAGAAAGCAAAACCTAAATTAGTAACAAAATATACTAACGAAATGTGAGTGAGTGATGTCAAATGAGTCATAGAAGGAGCGGTCCATGTTCAATACTAATCTGTCTGAATGACGCCAGTCATGCTGCATCCATCAACGCATCCAACTACGTAACTCTCAGCACAGACCTGGTGTGCATGGTTGAGATATTAGAAATTGCGTATGGTATGTCATCGAAATCGAGGAGAAGGGGTGGAATGAGGCATGGTGAGGAAGTCGAGCTATATTGATCAAAAACAGTGAAATATTCTACATGCCATAAATTGCCGGCCGAAAGCGCAGGAATGTGATAGGTCCACGTCGTCTCTCACTCAGACAACATTCATTGAGGTTGATCCGAAATTGAGAGGCCACAAAGCTTCTGGATGCAAATGATAATACTTAGAAACACAATATTGGATGTCAATAATGTGTTTGCGATTCATTGCATACGGTTATTGAGTATACGAAGGCTCTTTGGATGTGTTAAATGTCAGCGTCAACAGAGCGTTAACGATGTTTAGTCTTACACATGCAACAATCGAAGGGCTCCATTGTCTCGTCCTGCCAAAAGGAATGTCTTGTTCAGTGTTATAGCCGAAAAGACAAATGACACACTCGTTGCCCCATTCTACAAATGAGCATCAACGCAGTATCAACGATTTTTAGTTTTACACATCTGACAACCAAAGGGCAGCATAAATAGCTCCTGCCAAACTAGATGTATTGGTCGGCATTGTAGCCAAAATGGCAAATGTCATGCTAATTGCCAAATCCAAAACTGAGTGCCAATGGAGCGTGAATCATTCATGGCCTTGCATCCTGGAATAACCAAGGGCTGTGCAGCAGCATTAACCAATAATCAAACTATCGGCTGCCATTCTAGGCAAAAATTCCTGCAACAACATCACTACTATGTCTTAAAACAAAGCCTCAACGGAGCATCAACGATTTTTGCCCTTGCATCGTAGAAAATCCAACGGCTGTGCGGCGACATCAACCCATAATCCAACTACCAGCCGACTTCATAGGCAGCAATGCTTGCGACAACAGCGCTACTATGTCATATAAATTTGCGTCAATGGAGGGTCCACAATTTCTGGCCTTGCATCTTGAAAAATCCTAGGGCTTTGTGGCGACATTCACCCATCATCGAACAGCTGGCCACATTTCTTGGTAAATCTGCCTGCACCAACATCGCTACTATGTCCGAAAAATATGCTTCAATGGTGTGTCAATGGAGCGTCAACAGAGCGTCAATGATTTTTAGCCTTGCATCTTGGAAAATACAAGGGCTGTGTGGCAACATTAACGCAGAATCGAACCACCAGTGGCCTTACTCCGCAAAAATTCATCCTCCAACATAGCTGCTATGTCCTAAAGATGAGCGTCGACAAAGCGTCAATGATTTCAGGCCTTGCTTCTTGGACAATCCAAGGGCTATGGGGCAACATTAACCAATAATCGAACTATTGGCCTCCTTTCTAGGCAAAAATACTTGCAACAACATGGCTAATATGTCCTAAAACTGAGTGTCAACGGAGCGTCAACGGAGCATGGAGGATTTTAGGCCTTGCATCTTAGAAAATCCAAGGGCTGTGCAATGAAATCAACCCATAATCAAACTATCGGCCTCCTTTCTCGGCAAAAATACGTGAAACAGCTTCGTTACTATGTCCTAAAACTGAGTGTCAACGGAGCATTAACGGAGCGTCCACAATGTTTGGTCATGCAACTTGCATAATCCAGGGTCTGTGCATTGACATAAACGTATAATCAACGTGTAGGCCGCCTTTGTGAGCAACAATGCAACTACGAATTCCACTACTGCCCCTTGAAAAAAAGTGTCAGTGGAGCAGCAACAGGTTTTGTTGGGCTCAGTAAGCTTCGCTGCAACAAAATGCCTTGCTTCATTCCTAAATGGCGTTTTTAACAGTCTGTCTTGTCAGTATGACCCTGTATACAACTTCACAACTATTCATGCAATGCCTCACAGGTCTTACTTGTGTCTTGCGTGTAGCACAAGAGTCAATATTCAAGCACCAATGTTCTACTTGACAATAATATAACTTTTGACAGTCTCTCAACTGGAATTACACAGCTTCCAAATTCTTACAACCATGTCAGATCCCCAATCTATAAATACCTTGTTGCTAGAGGACATGATATCTTCCAGAAATGAAAGAGTCTTTACTCGCAAGATAAGCGACCTTACTATACAAGTCATCTTTGACGGTCGGTGTGCTTCAACATACGTGGGCCGGAAGCATCCTATTGGTTGGAATAATTCTAGACATGTGCCTTTGTGGAGATTCAATTTGCACTGTGGAATTGAGGAGACCGGCTGCCCTGGCATCATATGTATCATTTGTCATCAAGTTCTTTGCCATCCATCAGAACATGGGACCAGCTCCATGACGAAACACTTCCTGGCAAAAGCATACATTGCAAGGTTAAACGAATCAACAGAGTTGGAAGTCTCTGAATTGACAAGTACAACAGTTGATGAAACTGCTTTGGCCATAATAAAGAGACAGCGCAAGTGTGGAAATACAATAGTATGTTCGCAAAAGAAATTCATATTCGACAGTTAGATATTACCTATATTAACGCATTTCACAGACACAACCCTCTAAACTGGCAGCAAAGGACTACCTAACATCCAAAGTTCACCAAGATACCCTAAATCGCTACCTCATGATAGGATGTAGTTCAGCTCACAATCCATGGAAGGCTATATCAAATCTCGAGCTACGACTGTCATTGAATGCATTACATCGCGGGCTGGTGTTGCCTAGTGTTAGCAACAGTTGCTTATTTGGAACCGACCGGTTTTATAGGTCTGTGTGGCAACAGCCTTACCACATCAAAAATCGATGATTTTTTAAGCGAACTGCACAATTAAGTCCACCAATATTGATCAGACAATTTAGAACATGGTAAGTGAATTAGGCATCTTTACATGGCGTACGGAGGCCTGTAAGGGCCGGAACCGCCATGTTGCAATAACACCAAAGCAAAAGTCAAATGTCGTCGTACCTCTGTATTCTGACAATCGCAACGGACCCCATCAAAAAAACCTGACAATGAGAAGGGACCTGAACAATAGGAAAGGACCCGAACAATTGCAGCGGACCACAACTTGAAAATGACGCGGCATTCCTACAACAAAAATAACAACACTGGTGCTCCTGTTCACAACCAACATTTACAAACTCAGAACTTCCACCACAACCACCATGACTACTATACTTCAAGTTCTACCATGGAATAAAATCCAGCCTTCAGTTTTTGCTAGTCTGCTAGCGACCATTAATAATTATTTCCGGTGAAGTTTGGGTGCTTGGATAGTGAAGTACTTGCCTCTCTGGATTGATGACTTGCTTGATGGTGATCCTGTGGTAGCATTTGGGACTGAGTCCGATGGTACAAAGTACTTGTTGTACTTGATGCGGCACCACTACCACCACCACCACCGCTCCTAGTACTAGTATCTTTATCAGGCATACCAGACAGTCATTTGTGTTCCGGAGACTGCTGGGAAGGTGGTCTTGGTGGAGAGGAACTTGGAAGGTCATTGCGGGATCGCTTAAATTATTGGTATAATCTTCATCAACACTCTATACTGTGGTGAATAGAGGGTTATACCTTCCGGGTCACGGTATTCAACACATCCTCAAGTTGTTCAGGAGGTGGACTGAGACTCGATGATTGGGGTATACTCTCCAAAGGTGGCTGATCTGTATGCAGCGCTGACGCTGGTCCTGGAGTTGGTGGGTGCTCCATCGGAGTCCGGGCTGAACCTGATCGTCCTGTTGCCTTATTGGCTGAGATAAAAGATAAATACTAATGAGGTGAGGGTGGAAAGTACAGTGAGTCATGAGTATCTTCATCACTATGGTGGGAATTGATATCCGAGTCCGACATTGGTAGAACATTACCGGGCATTGAGGTATCTTGCTCACAGTTGGTACTGAGTGTAGGTATAGGATCTGGAACCAGCTGCTCAACACTACGGAAAAGGAGGCGAAGAGTAACCCTAGGAATAGTGTTGATTCGATGGATTGGAAAATGTAGTTCTAAAATCTGACGTAGTGTAGTAGGTTGCTCAAAGGTATTTTTTGGCAGCCAGTTGATACCATCTTGGCCAAAGCTCTTTACAACTCGTACATCATTAAAGTTGTGAACTACATTGTGTAATATATTAGTCTTTATATTAGAATGAGTGTCGGAGGGATGTAGTTAACTTACAATCTGGAAATACTAACAACATGTCATCATATAATCCTGTCGGCCGTGTAGCTGTATTCCACAGATGCTGGGCCATTGTCCTGGGCTGTTGAAGAGCATCCATAACTTCGGGTGAAGAATACCATTGCTCCGTTCCGGGTATTTTTCTAATTTTTTGTGGTGGTTCAATATTAGATACAATAAGTTGTAACTTGTATTGCGGTGAAGAGAGATGTGGCTTTGGCAATCTCGAAGTGGTTGCTATACTAACTGACGACGTTCCTGATACAACTTGGTTCAATGTAGGTGGTATGTTCTTCCTCAGAGCCCGTCTATTACTGTGAAGCTTGGATTGTGGCTGCCCACGCCCGACTGTAATGTGCTGAGATGCCTTTCCACCGGTTCTAGCTTGTCCAATTGCAGATTCCAGTGCTGTATATGAGGCCCAACGCTGAGTATGTGATTGAGAAGTTGATGGTTGATGATATGGAATAGGTGAGAATGCAGCGGATTCCGTAGCACCTGAAGTGAGCGTGGTGGGTAGTTGCGGGTGAATGGCAGGTAATGCTTGCCTAGACACAGAGGTGGTGGGTTCGTACAACTGAGATAATTGTGGATTGATAGCTGATACCCGGGCAGACTCGGTGTTGGGAGGACCATTTTGTGGAATTCATATTGAGTGACCTGCATATGGCGTGTAGCGTTTCTTCTGACCGCAAATTGAACAGTATGTAGGTGTAACATCTGCTGGATATGGTAGCGCAGCTAAATCAACATCATTTCCTCCGTATATACGCTTTCGGCAGCCACAGCTACTATCATACAAGTCATCAAAAGGAACGGAACTCATTGTGAGAAGGGTAGTGTGGATAAAATAATAGTTACTTGAAATTCCAAGGTGGATTGCTGATTGGAAAGTGTTTGGAGTACTTGACGAAGAACTCTGGGATGCTATCTGATTTCACTATTGGGAACATACAGCATTATTATACATACGGCACAGTGGTACCCAGGTCTTCCTGTCAGTATTGAGACACCTCCATTTCGAGTCAGTTCCTACTACCCGGTTACCACCACCAGTCACACGGGTACAACATTCGTTGGCATTACGGGACGCAGTTGGATTTTCCTTGGAACCATACAAGTCAGTTCTCTGGACATAGTATATTCTGGAAGACCATTCAGTAAAAGACATACACGAGCTCTTCCACGAGTACTTCGTTCAAGTCATCATGGACGCCAACAGTGACAATGTCAGCTATCCTTCAGTATGTACACTGGAACGTCATCTGAATACGTGGTCCTTCAAAAAGAGAAATCTATTAGGCGAATTGGATTTACATGCATTACAACAAGAGCTGTGGATATTTTTTTGGCAGTGGGGTCTTACAGATACTGGGATCATGCGTTTCTTGGCAAAGCAGGGTTATCGATTGACCATGAGAGAGTACGCAATACATCCCTCTTTTTGGAATCTTTTACAGAAGTTTTTCTGGTAATGTTGTCTCTTTGTGCTAATCTGAGGTTTTAGGTTGATATGTGTACACTTGTCTCTTGGAATGCGTCGTCGATTCAAAGAAGAAGAATTTGAGATGCACAATGAGATCATGCATGCAGCATTGGAATCGGAGATCCACGGGCAGTCATCCCTTTATGGACGGTGACATACATATACGCGGTTAAAGCAATGCGGAGTTCCAGTACCCCGGGATAGTATGTATCAGATATTGAGAGCTTTGGATCCAATTGGAGTTGCCAACAGAGCATTTGCGCAACAACGCATACCACGGACAGACTTTTCCGTTGCAGGACCAAATCAGATTCTTTCCGTTGATGGGCTCCACAAGCTTAGTCTTTATGGGAATGAGATATATGCTGGGATAGATGCATACTCACGGTATCTCTGAATGTACCGCTCATGCATGTAGTACGCTATTCTGATATCACACTATCGTATCTAGCTATATTATATGGATCTATGATGGAGTATCAACCAGAACAGCAATCAAAATTGTGTGAGGATATCTGGATCATGTTTGGGCGAATGGTATTTTGCCACACACAATACGGTCTGATAGAGGTACAGAAACCCACATGATGGCCAACGCACATTGTCAACTGCACCTTGCTTTGAACCTGGACAAGGATATGTACTCTGTATACTCGTACGGAACATCGACTGCGAATTACAGAATTGAATCATGGTGGAGACAAATGAGCAAAAGCCAGACGGTTGCTTGGAAGGTATACCATGCTATGTTGCCAACAACGGTATTATAGTTCATCACTGACATTATTTGGTACGGAATACTTTGACATGCTGCAGGCACGCGCACTGTGGACTGGTAGTATTCCAGATCAGATAGCATTGCTATTTGTATATATGCCGCTTATCCGGGATGAAATTCACAATTTTGTTGAGCTCTGGAACGCACATTCCATCCGAAGCCAGCCAAAAAGACCTAGTGTACAGCCTGGAAAACCGGTTGTACTCTACATTACACCACCTGACGGTACCCTTGACAATGGTCAACTTGAACCTGTATCAACGGTGTCTGAATTATGTTCGGAGGTTCTTGGATGGGGTCAGTTGTACATCAAACCTGTTTGCGTTTGAATATTTGTATCTGAATTTGCCATATATTAATGGAATGTACTATGTTTTTACTAGATCCTGAAGAGTATCTTCCACCGGAATCTATGAATATCTGTACCGCAGCTTTAAATGCAACGGATTTGATGTCAGCTAGTGGAGAGATTGACTATTACCGCACATATATTGATGGTATTCCGGTACATCAGATCACATATCTATATCTACGAAAGTATCTTCAGAATTATATTACCACCACCGGATGGGTACCTCCTGTGTGTCAGTCACCACAGGGAGCTTATGCATGGTCTCCGTCTTCTCCAGCAGCTTCTATATCAGCTACTAGTACAACTACACTATCTGAAATCTCCAACTTGAACTTTGCTCAAGTCCGTGAGTTGGATCTTCCTGAGTATGAGGAGGAAGAGATCTATTCCAGCGAGGCTGAATCTGATCGGCCCGGGAGTCCAGCATATGTTTCTTGGGAGGACCGCTATGCCTTAGGCAGAGACGAGTTTGAGCACTGAGCAGTAATTGTAGTATGTAGATATATGTATTTATTGCCCTCAGAATCCTCCCCGTTTCAATATTTCCATTCTTATTTATTTCTGTTTTCAATCAACTCCTTTGCCTTTCCTCCACCATAGCATCGGACCAGTCTACATTCGCTTTTCTAATCTTTTTTTTGTAATAACAAAGTATTGACGCAGCTCTTCTTTCCTCTCTGTGTTTTTCTCTGAACTTTTTCTGTGAGTTTTTGAGCTTAGCTGGCGTTGTCCCTTGTAATTATCAGCTTACAACTTTAAATTTACACCATATACATAAAAGCTTTCTAGTTGACTTACAACGCTTTTTGGCTCTCTCTGTGTAGGCTGTGACATGCTCCACATACAAAGAATCATCATCTTGTCCTGCCATTGCATAGCGGAGATGTTTCTGAATTGCCCTGGTCTGGTCCTTGGCTATGGTTTTCCAGGTGCATAAGGCAGTGGGACAGGGAGTAGGAGGGGGATGGCGGGGTGCTTTGGGAGCTCTAGGTGCTTTGGGTGCTTTTGCTGTCACGGTCGGCATTTTTTGTGCTAGTTTACCGGTACTAGTAGCAGCCGTAGCTACAGATGATCTCGGTTGCTTTGGTGGCATAGCTCGAGGGTGGTGGGGATGCTGGTGGTGGCAACAGTGGTGGTGGTGGTGGTGGTGGTGGTGGTGGTGGTGGTGGCGGTCGACGTAAGAGAATAGGGGGCGATGGTTGCGGGGTCCGCTGCGATTGTTCACATCCCTTGCAGTTGTCAGAGTCCATCGCTGTTGTCAAACTAAATTGCAGGGTCCCTTGCGATAGTCAGTTACAGGGGTGTACTTCGGTCTTGTACTTTTACATAGCGACGACAACAACGTGGCAGTTGCGCTCCTTACCGGCCTCCGTACATGGCGCAACTTTTCATCGTCACAAATTTTCGATATCTTCAAAACTCAGCAAATGATTGTGCACAAACATGGTTTGTGGGAGAACTGTCACTGTATTTTCAAAACCAGTTGCTGAGTTTTGAAGATATCGCAAATCGGAGACCACAAAAAGATGCACCATGCAAAGCTGCATAATTCCCACACCAAGCTTTAAATTCTCTGATCAATGTTGGTGGACTGAATCAAGGGAACCATTTGGCAAAAAGCGGAACTGAACCGGCCGGTTCTGGGAATTCTTCAACCCGCTATAGCAGAAACGCTCCCATAATAGAACCGTTGCTAACACCAGTGCTGCCATCCGCCAGCACTCTTAGCAACATTTGGCGGAGGGAATACTCACTGACAGTGGATGCAATTAAGAAGCAATTGCTGTCAAGATATAAAGTTAGCTTAACTTTAGACGGGTGGACATCTATGAACAAATTTGCATTACCTTGGGTCATAGCTTAGAATCGGGATCGCGCTTGGGCAGTACGAGAAGTGCAACTCCAAATTGACGTGGTTGATAGCGTATTCTTTTCCAATTTCGAATGCTAATCAAGAATAATAGGTCCAGGGTCAACATACTGCAGCAAGGCTAACCAGACATTTGAAGGTGGTGCGGCTTCCTTCCAGGTTTACAGACGCCTGTTTACTAGGAATCACAACTGATAATGCTTCTTCAAATTACCTGATGGCTCTGGAACTACAATCAACCCTTGATGCCTCCAGTATCGTGTGTCCTGAAATCAGAAACCACATACCATGCATGGTGCACGTCATTCAGCTTGCTTTGGGTGCATTCATGAGCAGTATCTGGGTACAAGGCCGCACTAAGTCTTGGGAAGCCCATGAGCACGATCACCAATTTGGAGAGATTGAAAGCACAGACTTTGGAAAGAGTCAAACACTGCGCGAAGTGGGCAGTGCTAGAATCCACAAGGTGTCGGCTATGCGACCGGGTTTGGCAAAGATAATTGAGAAAGTATGTATTTCAACACGTTTTGAATGACCTGAAATTGATCTTCATTTCGCAGGGAATGCTTGCGTTATTGATTACACTGATACCCGATCGTCGAAACAAGTTCATTGACTGTCCAAAAGCCAAGGTATGAATTGCAGTACTACCTATTATGGAAGTGAAAACACTGTGGAATTCAACACTGGAGTTGCTAGAGCGAGCCTACCGACTACAAGATTTCACTCGGGTGTGGCTTAAGCATCCAAAATGCACCGAGTACCGGCCACACTGTACAACACAGGATGAATGGTCTATTGTCAAGTATGTCATGGAGGTTGAAAGGCCATTCCAATACTGGATCCTCTGGATGTCGAAAGGACATTCAGTGTCTCTGCATCATGTCATCACTTTCCACAATGCCATGTTCGATCATATGGATGGCGTTACGCGAGCTTTGGCTAAGAAGAAGTCACAATCGATGGACAACTTATACTTCGTCGTGAAGGTTGCCCGACAGACGCTGTCCATATATTATGCCGAAGTCGCTCCAATGACCGGTATGCTTCTCATTTCAGCACACATCCATTATCCATTCCAGAAGTTGCGATCATTTAGGCAGTGTGACAAGGTGATGCATATTAATCCTGAGGACAAGCCTTCTTATACTACCCACTACCAGGAGCCATTTCTGAAGTATGTTGAGAACGAATACTGCGCCAAATATCAACGAATGTCTGTCATTAAACCTGACGATATTCCGCGGAGCAATTACTTCCCTGCCGCAATGGCTTCTCAATTTGGTCAATCGTCTGTCGATCCATATGATTTGCCCAGCGATAATGAAGAATACTTAACACCGAAAAGTGTGGCTGAAATGACACCAGGACAAAGCGATTGTGCAGCACGCTTATCGACAGCAGCACGACTCTATTTGAATTCTCTGCCAGAGAACTGGCGGCAATTCAATCCAGATATTGATGATTACCACTCCGACCCCAAGGTGATTAGCAGTACATTGTAGTTACCTGATATCACCGACTGGTGGTGCCAGCAAGAGGAAACACCATCAGAGTACACCAATCTCTCCAATGTGGCTCGCGAGATATTCTATATTATACAACATGGTGTTGGAGTCGAGGCCAGTGTTTCCCTCGGGAGAGTTGTTGTTGGCTGGAAACATTCTAAATCCACTGGCGAGATGCTTCGGGAAAAAGTCGTAGTAAGGCAGTTTGCTCAAGCCAACGACAGAATATCAGGAGGAGATAGCGGAGCATTGGATACCGCGGAAACTGAATACGTCTTGGAATTGAAGATAGAGGTTGAGGAAAGAAACATTGCACAGAATGGCCAAGGTCCACTACTTTTTGGTGATGTGGCAGGGCAGCCAAAACCTCTGTGCTACACAGAAGGAATCCTGTGCTCAATACGAGCAGATGGCAGCCATAGAATCCATTTCAGATACCAAAGAGATCATCAAAGAATCCTGGTCAAACTTTCAACATGATAGTGCGGCTGCATTTAAATTGTCAGAAAGATCACCATTGCCACAAGCTTTGCCTGGAAAGGACCTACCTGGAGCACGAACTCAATGATTGAATGTCCACTGAATCAGAAGAATGGTCCATCATCCAGTCGAAAGTGATGAGGATCGCGCACCTGAAAGCATTTCCAACACCAAATATCGGCTTAACTGAAATGGTTATATGGTTGATCGAAATGAGAGCAAAGACGACTGCGAGGCAGGCGACGAATCTGATACAGAGCGAGGCAATGGCATCAACACTTCAGAAATCCCAGAGCACCGGGTTGCGAGTGCCACACCCAATGTTCCTGGATCAATTCATACAGCACGGAGGTCAATGAAACAGGCTGAACACGGGTTGATGTCTGTCAGTGCAATGGAAACAAGGAGGATTACGGGAAACAAGAAAAAGTAGGACAGATTGGGTCGATATGTTTTCACCAGGTTCTATATGTTGCTTGACCGAGAATTTCACTTATAGAAACATTATGGGAGAATAGTGAGCAGTCGCATGAGCCTAATTGTTCATGATTAACACCATAGCCTGCGAAATATACCATTCAGATAGCTACATCAATTTTGGTAGAATGAGAGAGGCCCGTGCAAGAATAATACTGGGCTCGGCGTTGCCAATGGGCTGATTCTCAATCAGACAGACAGGCAACCAATAAGTCAAAATAATTATATATATGAATATCTATGGCAGCAGATATTGATGATACAATACATTAAAATGAGCGTCAACAGAGCGTCAATGATTTTGGGTCTTGGGTCCTGGGTTATCAGACTGCCGATAGGTTGCAGACAGTCATATAGGAGTTTCTGGAGGCCTTTATAGATGAAACAGATTCCGATACCCTCCCAGCCCCATGTTGAAAACGAGCATCAATGGAGCATCAACGATTGTTGGTTGTGTATCTTGGGTAATGTTGGTGGCAACAGGTTGCAGACAGTCCTAAACAAAGTATTGGCTGCCTTTATAGGAAAAAGAGAATGTGACATGCTCCCTGCCTGATCTTGAAAATGAGCATCAAAGGAGCGTCAATGATTATTGGCCTTGCATCATGGTTAATCACAGCGCGATGTGGTCATTATTGTCTATATACATCGTTTTGACTGGTTTTGTATGTCACAAGGCTCAAGAACACGTGGTGGTAGCTCTATAAATGAAATAAGTTGTTACTGTCCCAGAGGATGTGGCGGGAATATCCTGTACATATTTGCCTATAAAGGCTGCCATATCCTTGAATATGGATGGTTATGATCGAATGCCACTCATATTACGGAAGATGCAAGACCACAAACTTTTGACACTTCGTTGACACTGATTTTCACATAGGGTAGGGAGCTTTTCGCTTTCTCTTTTTGCTATAAAGGCAGCCAATACTATGATTATGACTGTGCAACCAGTCACCCCCCAGAATACCCAAGATACACAACCAACAATCATTGAAGTGCCGTTGACGTGCATTTTCAGGATGTGGTAGGGCTCCTTTCTCTGCTCATTTAATGATAAAGGCGGCCAATACATCAAAAACACACAGTGACGTACTGATGTCAATATTTTGCGATTAATAGTAGCATATCTGACTGCGACAATCAATATTCAAAGATGAAACACAAAACTATTGATTGGAACCGACGGGTCAAGACAAACCCGGCAAAACCGACGGTTTGACGAGTCGGGGTCCCGGTTTGGCCCGCCAAGAGGCAGTGGGTCGGGTGTTTGGACGGGTCCAGAACCGAACTAACACTTTGTTGTAGTCCAAACCCGGACTGCTGGCCGGTTTCCTGGACCTGTCGCTAACTCTTGTTGCAAGGTTTGATCAACCATTTCCAAGTACCATCTGCAGGCAGTGAGAAACACTTGCCACCAGGCAGCTTCCAAGCACCGCCTGCATCCATCCCAAATCAGCTGACTTCAAGCAACATTCTCATCCAGCTCAGATCATGTGCCTCTGATTACCATCTGCAGCCATCCTGGATTAACTGTTGGCAGCCAGCTTCCAAGCACTACCTACAGCCAACACTGGTGAACTGGCTCCAAGCACCATCTGCAGCCAGTCAAGATTGACTATTAGAAGCCAACTTCCATCCACCCGCTGCAGTCAACCATGAAGGGCAGTGACCATGTACCATCAGCAGCCAATCAAGATTGACCTGCTCTGAAAGCATCCACCAGTGAGCTATATCACCATTGCCACGTATTACTCACAGTGTACTTGGTCACAATATCCAAGCCCACACGATCTGTCATGGCCCTAGTTGTCACTGGCAAGAGTATGGAGAAGATAGTGGGACCAAAGAAGGGATGTCAAAAGAAGCGGTGTTATGGTATGACGGAGACATTGGGAGACGCAGAGATGGTAGTACAATGCGACATAATCGTGGCAGTATGATTTGTAGTGATAAGAACGCAGTCAAAGCTGTTGCAGCCTCTGCTGATGTGGTGTGGTTTTGTGGATAAGGAATTAGGTTGGTGGTGTGTACGATCATGGGAGAAGATTCGGATGGTACATCGGGGCATGAGTAATGGTTCGGGGGCCACAGATGAACTGTATATAATCAGAGGTTGTTTGGTGTTGGAGGATTTCCTTTTCTTCTCTCATTATTCGGTCTCTTGTATAGCAAGGCAAGTACAACTTTGAAACAGTTTCGACCTCTTGTCTTGTTCTGATTCGTCAAAATGAACCTTATGAGCTTTGCTTTGATTATGATATCACACTATTGTCACCAATATCACCTCCATCCAACCCCATCCCTTACACTAGAATGAGTCTACCAAATAACATACCTGATATTGAATGTATTGTCAACATTGATTGACCGCATGTTTGAATCTTGTGTGTAATTACTGCGAATTGTCCAACAGTTATATATCAATTTGCTGTTTGAGTAGTGACGATCTTACGAAATTGAATATGCATGCACCCTTCCAACTGATGTAGGTACAGCCACGAACCTTGCTCTGTTGTTTGTTGGGTGAACTTCACACCCAATCATTGGTGGATTCACATTTGCGAGAATTGCGTTGACAAGTTACCATAACTTAACAGATTTGATATCCATCAGTACCCACATTGATCCCCATATTTGGATGCTAACGTACAACAATAATTGTACTTCATAAACGAATTTGTTTGATCTTGCCGGAACCCCTTGCCTCATTTCTGAACCCGAACCATTGAACCCCTTTGACAATATCAAGGCCATACTCACAGCTACCCTTGAGGAAGAACCTTTGGAAGCATATTCTTAGGAACAATCTGACGTCCCCTCCCCCTGGGATATCTATTGGACAGAAGCCACTGCATATGGAGGATGCTTGGAACATGATGATCCTGTGTTTGGAAATTGTTGGACTAAGTAATGGGGAGCCCACGTTTGGTTTAACTGTGATCTGCAGCAGCTCTGTGAGGGACAAGGACATAACTATTTAGGGACCCATTTGACAGGAGGACACACACTAGCAGCAGCAGAAATGGCAAAACCTGCGCTGGTCCCCATAATGGTTATCCATCCTCCGACTGCCACCCTCTCTCTGAAATGGACACATGTAATTGCCGCTGGTGAATGTGCCTGATTTGTTGCAAGGTCAGGGTTGAATCAACACAACAGGGTAGTGTTGGTGTCAGTCAACAACCAACTACTCATAGGAGAACTCCTGAATGCCAACACTGATGCCATAGGATTGGAGGAAACCAAGGAGAGATTCGAACTGGAACAGGGAGTGCTGCAGAGGTTGGCGTTATACACAGAGCCACCGGACCTGGTGTAGAGGGTGTGCGACCACCTGCCAGAGATAATCAAGCTACAGAAGGAGATCACGCACCGGAAGGCCCAATACTTCCTACCACTGACCTGCGAGCACTCCGGAATGGAGAAAAGAATGTGAGGTCTGGAGAATACCCTCGCTGAAGCCAGGAGGCGGCCAGCCATGGAAGGAACCTCTGAAGAACTACAAGAAGATCAGGCTGTAATGACACGAGACGCACCAGAATCTTCAGAGGAGGCGAGGCATTCGCGGATGCAATTAGCCAATGCCCCAACCCTGGCAGCCAAGGCTGCTCGGGCTGCTCCCCTGGGTCAGGAGGACAGAGGCCAGGAATTTCCCAACTCCCCGGACTTTTCAGGGTCAGATGGCCTTCAGTTTAGTGGGTGGATTGCCCAACATTAGATGGTCATCTGACAAAAACCCCGGAGGTTCCCCGACGAACAGTCGAAGATGCGGTACGCATTCAACTGCCTTCAGAGCGTAGCCTTTGGCCAGATATTGCCACACGTCTGGGGGGATGGAATGATACGGTTGGAAGGCCTACCACCATTGATACAACTGGGGGAAGCAGCGTGTGGGGTCCCCGAGCGTGTGGCAACCGCGGATTGGAATATGTGGGAAGTTAAACAAAACAACTCCGAGTTCTCTCAGTACAATGTGGAGGGTCAAGTTATCGCCACCGATCTCGGCAGGAATCCCTCAGCGCTCCGGAACTCCCTAACAATCGGATCATCTGAAAAAATTAAAGATTGCTTCACGTCGAGTGATATGCCAGAGGAACTCCCGGCGTTGGCGACAGTGTGTCTGAAGCGGGACAATCAGATCTGACAGCGAAGGGCCAAAATGGGGACATAGAAAACAGGAGGAGGGATAGGTTTCGCCTCTTCCTCCAGGCCTCCAACAGCCCCGAAGGACCCAGCAGCAGCCCCAGCTTGATTAGTTGCTGAGCATACCGGACCTGTGCCTATGGATCTCAGAGTAGGCAAGAGAAGGATTTCTGGAGAAGAGAGGGCAAAACGAATTGTCGAAGGGAGTTGTTTATACTGTGTGGGGTTTATCTTCTGGGTGGCAGAATGTGCAGCGAGGAATAAGGCTCAAACGTTCAAGGCGGCTCCATCAATGGTAAAGGAAGTAGGAACTGTGAGAGGTTCAGAGGAATCAGAAAAAGATTAGGTCAATTGACGATTGACGGCTCTTCAGGTGATTGTAAAAGTTTTGCATCAAATACTTTAAATTGTTTTGGAATTTCGCGTTTGTCAGTTAACAAGGTGGAGGTATTGGAAGTATCAATGGAGGGGAGACATTTAGTTACAACCTGTAAATTGACCATGAATAACCAACAGATACCTACACATGCGCTGATTGATTGCGGAGCTACAGTCATAGCATTTATGGATCAAGACTTTTCTCGCCATCACCAAATCCCACTCCAATAGCTACAAGAGAAACAACAAGTCGTGATCATCGACAGGAGACCTATAGAATTGGGGGATATTATGCATATCGCCAAAGTTGAGATGAAAATCGAAGATCATAAGGAACAGTTGTCTATGTTTGATATGAAGTGAGGACATTATCCAATTGTCCTCAGGATTCCGTGGCTGCAGCTCGATGATGTAGCAGTATGGTTCGCATCAAGTATAGTCATGTTCGGGTCACAGTACTGTACTACACACTGTCATGATGCACCAGTCACAGTGCAAGGAGTTACAGAGGAACCCCCGGAACCAGTCAATTCAAATGACAAGGGGGTATTTGAACCTCAGATACGACCACAGAGGTCAGTTCAAGGAAATATTGTTATGCTGAATGGATGCTTATTTTTTTGGACAGTTAAAACAGGGAACCTTACGATATTTAAATCCTCGCTATATGGCATACAAAAGGCTATTAAAACAAAGGATCGGAAGGAATGACACCTGGAGGAAATTATTCCCAAACCGTATCATCAGTTCCTACCCTTGTTCAATAAGGTTCTTGCCGATCGACTCCCTCCACATCGTCCAGGCATAGATCATGAGGTACGCCTGAAGAGAAGTGAAACACCAACTTGGGGACCTCTTTATTCGATGTCAAGAGCGGAATTGGTCATACTGTAGGAATCGCTGGAGGATAATATTTCTAAGGGGTTATTTCGCCAATCATCATCACCTTTTGCAGCACTGGTTCCATTCGCAACAAAAGTAGATGGGAGTTTGCGGTTTTGTATCGATTATCAGGATGATACCAGTAAAACAATTCAGAATCAATACCCCTTACCCTTAATATGAGAAACGAGGAATCCCCTTCGGAAAGCGCAAATGAATACTGGACTGGATGTCCGAGGGGCATATAATTTGTTACTAGTTAAGGAAAGAGAAGAACACAACCTAGCTTTTTCGACAAGATATGGCCTATTCGAACCTACAGTTATGCAGTTTGGTACAACACATGCCCCCGCGGACTTCCAGGGGTATATCAATAATACTATAAGGGAGGCCTTGGATGACTTTGCATCTGCTTATCTGGATGATATACTGATCTATAGTGATTCGGAAGAAGAGCATGAGGAACATATCAAGTGGGTTATGCAACGTCATTTCGAAGCCGGACTTTATCTGAAGCCAGAAAAATGCGAGTTCCATAAAGTAACTGTTACGTACATGCGGTTAATCATATCAAGGAAGGGAATTTCCATGAATGAAGATAAAATTGAAATGGTGAAGAGTTGGAGCGGTGAAAAGAAAACGAAGAATGGCCGGTTGAATAACCAATTTGAAGAACAGCAGGCTTTTGAATTTTGCAATTATTATCGATGATTTATTCCCAAGAATTCAGAGAAAGTGGAGCCACTGACAAGGCTAATAAAGAAGGATCAGCCCTGTTGATGGGAAACTGAACAGCAATCAGCCTTGGAAGAAATGGTAAGTCTTTTCACTACTGCACCAGCCATGCAACATTTCGACCATGAGAGAGAAGTCATTTTCGAAATAGATTCATCCAATTCTGTGTCTGCTGGAGTATTATCAGAGTAAGATGATGCAAGAGTCTTATATCCGGTGGCGTATTATTCAAACGAACATACACCGGCTGAGTGGAATTATGATATATGCGATAAAGAACTTATGGCTATTATTAAAGAACTTGAGGAGTGCAGACCTGAATGCAAAGGGGCTGCGTACCCCCTCCAATTGCTAACGGATCATAAGAATTTGGAGTATTGTATGACAAAAAGCTGTCGAATCAAAGGCAAGTACAATGGTCTGAGTTTTCATCCCGGTTTGATTACCAAATTGTATATACTCCAGGGATATTTGATGGAAAGGCGGATGCTTTGACAAGGAGGCCGGGTGACCTCCCTGAGGGGGTGGATGACAGACTAGAAAATATGGAACAGGCAGTTCTAACGCTGCAGAACCTACCAGAACAACTGTGTTTATTGGCGGATAGCCCGCCAGTCATGGGCCGTCTCACTATCTCTGATCTCATGACAGAAGCATATATGACTGACCCACTACCAGAGAAAATAATGGAAACAATCCGAATGGGTAGTGGGCTACAAGAGATTTCTATTGCCGAGTGCATAAAGGAGGATGGACGAATACAATATAGGGGAAAATTATATGTACCGGAAAGTGATGCCTTGTGCTTATGGACAATTCAGGAATACCACGACACAGCATCAGCGGGACATCCGGGTCAGGTGCAAACTTTTGACCTCCTTGGCCGGCAGTTTAACTCGAAGGAAATGCAAAGCATTGTTGACCGGAACCTTTGGAACAGTCATAGTTGTGAACAATCTCGGAGTTCAAGACCTTGAACGTTCGGAGTTCTTTGATCTTTGCACATTCCAAATTAACCCTGGAAGGATATTTCCATGGATTTTGCGGTATGGTTACCAGAGTGTGATGGGTTCGATGCAATTTGGGTAGTAGTAGACAGACTATCGGAAGTGCGACATGTTATCCCCTCCCATTCAATCATTGATGCCCCCAGGTCAGCCGAGTTATTTTTGAATACAGTGGTACTTTTTCATGGACTGCCATTGACAGTCGTATCAGACAGAGGACTTCTATTCACTACAACGTTTTGGGGCCAGATATGTAACTGCCTGGGGATTAATCGAAGCATGTCAACAGCGTGCCACCCAGAGATGGACAGCTAAATGGAGCAAATGAATGCAAGTATGGAACAATACCATCGGGTGTTTATCAATCATCAGCAGGACGATTGGGTGCAATGTCTACTAATGGGGAAGTCTGCCGTGAATAATGGGAAATCAGAGACGACACAGTGCACCCCGGTCTTAGCTATCCAGGGTGCGGATCCGCAAATGTCATTTTCAGGAGAACCAACCCAGGAACAGGATCATCAAAGGCTGGATGCAGACCAAGTCCAGGCGACAATGCAACAGATCCATGATCACCGCCAAGTGGAAATGAGATGAAGCCAGACAGTACAGGAAGAAGGAGCAAATCGAGGATGCATTCCGACACCAAATATACAGGAAGTGTCTCAAGTGTGGTTAGAGGCCTGACACATTTGGACTACGAGACCGAGAAGACAGTTGGATTGGAACTGGCTGGGGCCTTTTAGAGTCGTCCGCCGAGTATCCCCAGATGCTTCTGAGTTGGAGTTACCTCAGTCCATACCAATTCATCGAGTACAACCTGTTTCGCTTCTGGATCCGGTAGTTAGTGATCAGTTCATTGGTCATTGCTTCGAACCAACACCATTTGTCAAGGTTGATGGCGAGGAGGAGTATCAGGTATCGAGTGTTCAGGACAACACAGTATACAAGAACCAATTACAATCCCTTATACGTTGCACGGGGTGTGATTCTCTAACATGGGAACCAGCGAAGTCAGTGGACTGGTTGCAACCATTGAAGGAGTTACATCAACGATATCCTGATAAGCCAGGACCCTTGGAAAATCTTCTTGGAGGACATAGAACCTAAGAGGGGGATACTGTCACAGCCCGAGTGGTCACGGGCAAGATTCCAGATAAGATGCTGGGACTGAAGAAGGGGTGTCAATGGAAGTGGTGTTACGGAATGACAGACATGTTGGGAGAATTGGAGATGGTGGTAGGATGCAACATAATGGTGGGAGTATCATTTGTAGTGATAAGGAAGTGGTGTGAGGTGTTGCGGCATCGGCTGATGTGGTGTGGTTTCGTTGATAAGGAAATCGGTTGGTGGGGTGCAAGATCATGGCGGACGATTCGAAAGGTACATCGAAGCATGAAGAATGGTTCGAGGGTGACAGACAAACTGTATATAAACAGAGGTTGTTTGGCATTGGAGGATTTCCTCTTCTTCTTTCTTTACTCATTCTCTTGTGTAGCAAAGCAAGTACAACTTTGACTCAGCTTTGACCTCTTGCCTTGTTCTGATTCCTCGAAACAAACCTCGAGCGCTTTGCCTTGATTACAATATCACATTATCATTACCAATATCACCTACATCCAACCCTGCCCATTACACGATCAGCCCCTGCAGAGTGTATATAATCTCTCCACCCTGTAAGAATTCAACTGTCTCTTCCAGCACACATGGATGTACTCTTTCGAAGACTACTTTGGATCTGCCCTCCAACGGTGCCCAATCATACCGTCCAAGTATGCTCTGTCTCCCCCATTCCCATATATTGAATCGTTATCCCAGTTATGCTTGATACAACCAATCTGAGTATATTCAATTATCCCCATCCAATCGGATTGAACTACCGCTCCAATCCCACTCTATCAACCGCTTGAAAGCATGCTCCTCTGATCGTACATAGAGAGATAGATATACATAGCTAGGGATTTGATATTATATTATGGTATAAACAGACACTGTATAATTTATCTGCCTACTCTGACAGCTGTGTGTGACATGAGGGGATTGGTCAAGCAGCCTCTGATAAAGAACTCATAACATAGACAAACAGTTGAAATATTGCACTTTGAGTCCATAGAGAGTGTAGGAATAACCTTGCAATACTACAATAAGAATACTGTCTGTTATATATTGGGTATTCATATTACACATAATGGCTCAGGGTTGAACTTAGTAATATGACATTTTGAATATTATGAGAGACTCCAAGTGGTTATAAAACTTACTGTAGATTACAAGTGACAAAATGAGTTTTCTGAGGGTTTATCACAAGGCTATTTAAGGTATATTTAAAGCAAGATAATACCCACTTTGTTGTATAAACTCACCATGAACCTGAAATCCCTAGCGATATATTTGTATATGTTAGTTTTCTATATTTTCATATACATAATTCCAATAATATCTACTCATATTCAGTTTTATATAGAGAGACAATCTGATACTATTATTACTTTCAAAAATTCATATATATTTCAAAAATTGAATTTGTGGTGAAATAGCAGAGCTAGAAGACAGAAAGCATATTGTCAATACTCAGATGCACCACTTATCACATCTGGATGGAATTCAAAACCAAAATCAGTTATAACTGAAAGGGAGTTCAAAGCAGGTGAGAGCATGCGATTGGATACCTGGTCGTGAGAAACCACTCACTGTGTGGGGATTTACAAGAACTCAACTCAAGTGTGTGGGACCCAGAAATGGGAGACATGGAGTGTGTATTTAGTTATATGTCAAGATTTCGGTCTATCTGCTTGGGAGCCTCTCAACACTATATACTTCCGATCACACAATTCTCCTTCATGATTCCTGTATATCGACCAATCCCCCCTGGCCAATGTAAGCTGTAGTGGTGAACACTGGGTTTTCCCACCACATCATGAACTGTATGGCAGAAACATCCTCCAAAAAAATTGGAATGGAAGCAGTGCTGGCATTATGCAAATTCTCTCTACTGGTTAGCCAACAAAATTACACTGAAATATACCTCAAAGTACTAAATAATGTATTCAACTAAATTTACTAGAAAAGGAGTAATTTTCAAGAATAGAAGATATAGAGGTCTGGAAAAGGCGAAGAAGATGAACTGTTGGCAATACAATCCCATGCGTTATGGGAACAAATGAACAAAGAAATTTGAATCGCAGTGGAGGTTCCTGTCAATAGGGCTGAAAATGTTATTGTAAAAAGAGCGGACAGTTTCAAGTATACTTGAATAGAATGTGACAATCAGAAACCGAACAGTCAGATGCTGAATCCCAGATGGCCATCCAGAAATTTGATGGCAAATTCCCTCCGGTGATACTGGTGAAATTGGAGGTATTTAAGCAATTGTTTCAGCATCATGAACACCAAGAATTGCTGGATGTTGGGACTAAGTCAATCAGGCACAGAAGCATATTTACAAAAAAACTTGTGGAGATGAAATCTGCCACACATGACTAGACTTATGAGGCAGCAATCATTACCTCCACCAAGTATGTGCATGTTCAGCTCTCTCTTGCCATTGTTGAGATTGAAGCCACATGGTAGATTTTGGCTGATGCAGAGTGCATCACTGACTAGCTGGAGAGTGAATGGAATGACATCACCGTCAATGAGCACAAGAGATTCGAGAAGGAATAAACAATCTACTTCTTCAGGATTCAAGCTCCATGGGAGATTATAATTGTTCAGTGGCTTCAGAAAACCATCAGACTGCGTATGATCAATTTCAGCTATCCAAATATGCAATTCATGAGCCTTATGCCAGAGTCAATGTAATAAATTGGTTCTAGTGTTAATTTTACTACTGATATATCTACATGGCTGTATAATAGCAATATGAGTAATATATATTAATTTGAGGTACAATGGCAATGACATTCAACTGTTGCTGATGTATAATAGCTGTTATTCTGGTTTTGACTACATGGAGGAGACACTGTCATATCTTGCACTTCAAGGTTTGTAAGATATTCACTCTTCAAATGTTTTATATCTACAATACACCACTGATAAATGGTGAAGTCCATGCAGAGCCCATAATTCTCATCTTTAGTATTGTTAGGATGGGACATTCTTCCACCCCATATCACAACAGGGACATTATTTGAGACAGACTCATATTCACTATGTGTGCAGAAATATCAAATAAACTTCCCTCACAGGTGCATTAGAATATTTCAAAATTTCCAATATTGGGTCACTATTCCACCCACAAATTGAAGAGGACAGGGGACATCAAGTTAGTGGATTGTTACACAGATGTAATCAGAATATACTGATAGACAGTATAATTATTATTCCCCAGCATGGGCTATTGTATTACTGTCAACTATTGTACAATCCTACATCAAAGAATCTTCTAGAATGTTATTGCAATGTTGAATATATCAATAACAACCCTGGGTTCCAAACTGAAGCTCATAACATCTGGGTTCCATATATGCACAGTGAAGAAAATGGCTTTGATAATACCATCCCAGAATAAATTCCTTCTTTTCTGGTATTATACTTCAGCTTGACTCTATCAAAGCAGATCCTCCAATTTGAAATGTACCTACCTGCTGGAAGAACTGTATCAACCTTATCTAAGAGGTGAAAGAAGACTTAAAGATACATATTAGATTCTGATACTTAAAAATATATGCTGGTAATTGTAGCAAGGGACAAAGATCCACATGGTTGGGCTCGTTGTACAGATGGGTACATCCAGATTCTCAAATAGACTAATCGGATATACATTAATCCCAGTGGAGCCATAGTTGGACCAGCACATTTGGTGCTATGGAATACTGCATCGGATGGAATCAATGCCAAATAGCTTGTAAATAATCGTGTGTACTTAGATAACAACTGGACAATTAAATAATCAGAATATCTGAATTAGATATATAGCGGTAGGATAGTTTACCAAATTGTACAATGTAATATAGACAGTATATTTTCAGTCCAGGAGTAATTGGCTCCAGGTTTGGAGTGCAATGGAATCAGCTTGGAGATTGCAGTCATAGTCCCAGTAGTTCTGAAATTTGCCCAACCTGCTGGCTTGCTGTTATAGCATTCTGTGAGCAAATTCACACTTGTTGGAATATAGTCGTATTCTGTTCCACAACTTCAGAAGCATTGAGAAGCAACAGAATGTAGTATCAGAGCACCTGAGAGCACACTGTTTCACATTCGGCCAATTTGGAAGCCGATGGGAGTATACGATCATATTGATTTGGCTAGTCATAATAGCTGAGTTGCATAGGTACAACTTCCGAACCATTTTATATTTTGCAGATTCAGCTGTTGTAATACATAAATCAGCTTACCATCCTTTGCATCTCTGAAATTTTGACAGATTTAGAAACACTGAGTACAAGCATGAACAACAGCATCTATAGTAGAATGGCAGGTATCTATATTGTAACCAAGTTCTTTATTGCTGCAGTAATTACTTCAGATGGAGAGATCAACTTGAGTTACATACTATATTTGAAGATACTTGCTGACTACTTACAAGGCAGCAGCAGAAGCCCGCTAGCTCAAAGCAAGATACTGCAATGGAAATGATCTGAAATGGTTCCCGAACAGAAATAAAAATTGGAAACTGAAATAGGATCTTGTATTCCATTAGGGAATAGCTTAATTGGACAGGTTTGTGTCAAGGGGGTCTTTGAAATTTGATTCACTACTCTACTACTTTGCTTACTGTTTTGTTTGGAATAAATGTAATAATCATGCTGGAGGAGAGTTGAGCTAATTGAATCAATGGATATTACTATGCCAAGAATGATGATATTACTATTCCTAGGATAATGATATTACTTGACATTTTTGCAGTTGGTGTTTGTAGTGATTAATCAACCTGATGTTGATGTGATACTTCTGGAATATACTATAATAGCCATAACTTTGTGTATGGATGCACATACTTGACTACACTAGTAGTATCTGCTACCATATAACAATGTTATCTCAATGATAGCCTCCATGTATATTTCTAAGTTCACTCTGCCACTATCTATAAGTTCTCACAATTACCTACTCCAACTGCCTCCTATAGTTCACTCAATAGTAACCTCAAAGTATGTTTCTAAGTTCACTTGATTATAAAGTCCAAGTGCAACTTTAAGGTGACTAAATGAAAGTCTTCAGGTGCTCAACTAAGTGCACTCAAGTACAATTGGCAATCAAATAAAATGTACATTCATATATCGATGACTGTGGACAAAGTATATATGCATAGTTGTAATAAATTGAAATGTCTTGTGTATGGAAAATACAATCATCTCAACCAAGACAAATATGATAGATGAGATAGATTGTGAAACTCATATAACCACTGCTGTGAGAATATTATTCCAAGGTTCAGGTACTTCTACAGACTTGAGTAAAGTCTCAGCTACTTCACAATTTGACTATCCTATAATTGAAACTATCTAGATTATAACAAACACCTCCCTAACTGCAAATGCTTGTTGAAGTATCTGAGAATACTCTTGCAGCATCTGAGATAACTTTATTCCACTTAGGGTGGGGGTGATAGTATTAGAAACCATGTAAGTCTACAGGTAGGAATAAATGAAGTATCAAAAAGAGGGTATATAGCTTCTGGACTGCTTAACCTTGTGATAATGTATCTTTGTAAGATATAGCTGGCACTCTCATAAGTTAGAGCTCAATAATCAATGCTTAAGACAAAGTGACATTTGCACAGTTCAATATGTAAACTACAAAATCTACTTTGAAAGTTTTGAAATTATTCAGAAAATTAGTCATGTAATTTATACCTAACTTGGAGAAACTACTTCCATTACTATCAGATCAATCTATATTTAGATATCATTTTACCATCTCAACCTTGGCAGTTTAGTATTGACTTTATTTCCATATACAATTGCTAAGTTCTATATTCAAGTAAATGTAATTACTTTGCTGTTAATGTCTGGGGTTGTATGAGTATTATCCAGATGTATTCATGTATACATCTATAATCTTTGAAGTCTAGGTTATTGCTTGATATGATTATAATGCAAGTTACTGTTTGCAAATGGACCAAGAGATTACCTTTAGATCTATATGAAGTTTGAAGACCAGCCCAATGGTATAATCATTAGGACAATACCTTTTCAAGAATACTCTATGGTTGGCACTACTCTTTCTGCTAAGGTAAAACTACTTTGCTGCTTCCTCTAACTCAAGCTATATCAATACTTGGAATTTGGATATAGTTTAATGCCCAATAAATTAAGCTGTATATTGAAGTAACGTTGTCCATAAACTAGAGATTGGAAGTAAGTTTTTAATTGGGTTCTGCACAAGTTACTCTTGCATGGGTTATCTGTATTATCAGGAATGATTTAAAAGGTGTACCATGTATTCTATCAGAGGTGATTGTGAATATATTCTTACAAAAGTATTTCTTTTCCTATTCTTTGAAAGTCTCAAACTTATTTGAAATGTACATGAGTTTGAAATAGAGGCCAGATCTTCTGATATTGTAGATTAGCTTTAAATGATAGACAAACAATACAAGAAGACTTAAGTTGCTCTTTTTAAGAATTGGGTGCAAATGGTAATTCAAACTTATCAGGAAACTGTATTTGATATTAATTTATAATTTGGCTATATACAATTAAAATGAAATAAATCAACTTCAATTGTTTTATAGTAATAGAGTAGTAGATGTAAGCATTGTAACTGGAAGTTAGCAATAAATATAACTGAGGAAGATAGGGAAATTTATTATAACAAAGTTGAATATAGTAATGTTTAGATATAACAGTTGATTTTTCAAATCTGATCTGGCAGAGTATACTGTTCATTTACAATATTTCCACATTTCTCTACATTCTTTCTTGTTGTTAATCCCCAACTCTGTCTATCTAATTACTACTGTAGATTGTGTTTAAAACTGGATATGTAGGTACCTGTCTTGCTATAAGTAGTAGAATAATTAGTTAACTTTTAATGCTATTACTACTTAGACTCAGTTGATTGTCTTCTCCCAATTCATTTTGGATTACTATTTCCAATCAACTTCTCGGTATTATTTCTAGCTATCTAAAACTCACTGCCTTTAGTTAGATTCTGAATATTACTTACAGTCATCCTCAATTAAACTTTCCTTGCTAGTTCTCAAAGAGTTTAACTTAAGTCTTTAGTTATTACCTCTCTACAGATTTTACTTAACTTTTAAATTCAGTCTCAGCTCAAATCTACCATTTACAGCTAGCTTGAATCTAATGTCTCTAGCTAGCTCTTAAGTACTACCATCAACTGGTTTTATATATATTTACAAATCTGCAAAATTACCAGTAATGAAGATGCTTCTGCATTCTGACCAGACTCATTTCTGCAGTTTTGTATGAGTGTACTCAATTTTCTGCATTCTGTATGCATATAATATTCCTTTTGAAGGTATACTGAATTTGTCCTCTTAAATTCCCATTGATCAGCCCTCTGTCAGAGTATTAACTCTTACCATTCTAATCCAGATCATTTTGCTCTCTATGTCAGTATTAGACCATGTATATCAATGTTAGTGTAACTTACCCTGTATGTGTATAGTTTATCAGTATTCTCAAATTCTACTGAAATGACTTTCTGTACACATACCAAATTATATTACTTCAAGTCTAATCAATTAATCTTTTATCAATATACTTGTATACCTCTCTTCCAGTCTCATTCACTAGGCCCTCTACAAGTGTGCTTTATTATCTGCTCTATATCTAATCTATCAGTTTTCTGCTAGTATGGTTAATTACACTATTCATGTACACATTTATATTTCCTAAAATGCTATATTTGAGTATGCTTGAATCAGTGTAGATTAATCAACTTTATATATATATATATAAATTGATAGATGAATTGATGGATAGATAGATAGATAGATAGATAGATAGATAGATAGATAGATAGATAGATAGATAGATAGGTAAACAATATAAGATGAATTTACAATATTTACATTTGTTCAAAAATAAAACTTCTTAATCTCACACAAACTTGATGAAGATTATTCAGAATATATAAACCTTGTTCATACTATAGTTATACAGTTACAGTCCTGATGGGAATGTCCATTATTGAACAGTAATGGCTGAAAATTATATGTTATATATAATTATATATCCAGTATATTGAATAAAACTGGATACTATTATCTATTTTTTCTATTATTAGTCTATATTTTCAATACATTGACCACCATATCCATATAATGAAATAAGCCTCAGCTGTTTAGTAGATAAGTTTCAACCCATAGAAGAGCCTGATAAACAAAGAAATAAACTACATAATATAGTAAGGTGTCAATATTGCAAGGAAATTGTGGGACTTACTTAATAGCTTTAAACTCTACCAAAATACCAAACTATAAATGATAACCCAAAGTTAGACAACCTTTCTCAGTTACTACATGCTCTAATTTTTTATTCTGTATATCCTGACTGTTATCTATCTAAACTGTTATGTACAAATGCTGCTGTTTAAATCTTTCTAGCTATTATGTAATTGTGGTATTTGTAAAGTAAGTTAGAAAATAAGGACATATATAGATAAAGTTATAAAGAGACCCAGTGTCACAGTTTTTTGAGAAGAAGCATACCATCCTTTTCTCCATCATCTAACGGGTCTCCTTCCTCAATTACAGCTCTCTTTATTATGTAGTTGTTGCACAACCGCCATTTTGCATTTTGATGGGGTGCTTAGCTACCTCCATCACCAAGACTTTTGCTACGTGACTGTATATCCAGCAGATGCATTATAATTGAGCTGCCTTCTCATAGAAAAGTGCATGTGGTGAACTTGCACGAACTGCAAGTGAAAAACCGGGCTGAGCTGCTTTCCAGTCTTGTTAGCGGGTACGAGGTACATACCGCGGTACATAGGCACTTATGTACTCTACCACTCATGAAAACTAGCGTTCAACCCCAACTTTCCAAATCTTACATCTATTATAAAGAATGAAAGCGAAATTGACTATCACTATTGTATTACCATTGGTTTCGCTGGCTATGGTATTAAAAATCATGATAGATAATTAAGGATCCATGGCCAAGAGAGACCCGGCCAGTCAACCTTGGGTGTGAGGGCCACTTGGTGGCTACTGTGGTTGGTGCTGGTGCTGTTGGGGTGAGGATGGCCGGGATGCGAGACGGTGTCTGCGGGCGGCTCCTCCTTATGCCCACCCACAGGTTGATGGGAGATGTCGAACGCTTTCGTTGGTGGTGGAGGGTGTACTCTGCCGGGCCAGGCAATGACAGGGATTATGTGTTGATTATTGTGGGGTATGGTATTAACTGTTGTGTCAAAAATTATGATTGATCGCGGTGTCGCGATCGAGTCCCCTGTGATTGCCGTATCGAGCGAAGTCACACATTGTGGTTCGCCATCTCGCGGGGATCGCATGTTACGATATGGAAGTTGGGGAGAACCGTGTGCGTGTATTCTATGGTACAGAGAAGAGAGAAGGAGAAAAACTCGAGATATATACAGGAGGCATCGGCCCCTGCAGCAGCACCGTGTATCTCACGTGTAACATGTCTCCGGTACAAGTACACCTGTAACATCGCAGGTGCGAGATGGAGGGCAGTGCTCACGCAAGGCCTCCCACCATCCATTTCGTTTCTCTGCAGAGCACACCTTAGTATGATGTGGAAACTCGAGATCTCATACCCAAACCGTTTAATTTGTTTTGCCAAAAGCTATTTGGTATCATGCCTAAATTTTGACGCTCGCGCTAAGATTATGCGCGATCCTGCTCGTATTCTATACTTAATACCAAAAAGCTCACATGAAATTGATACTACCGCTATAGCCTAGAATTTCGAGGGAGTGCTGCTTTAAATGCGCGGCATAAGGGGTAGGGTTTAATTGTTCAGTACATACCTTGGTAAGTAGAGTATACTTACCACTTCTTCTCAAGTACACCATCGATCTGATAAGATAAACAATCTCGATTGAGGACCCGCAAATCTACCCGGCCTACCCCACATTCATTTTCTCTGCAGCCCTGTATGTCAACTCGGATTAATGAACCCACCTACCACCACCCTCCATGAGCTCTACCAGCTGTTCAATAATTCTTCGACACCATTGCAAGAGTCCAACCTGACGCCAGTACGCGCCGTTTTAATACAGAAAGTACCCTCTAGAACTATTTCTCTTCCTCCGTATATCCTCTCCCGTCGTTTTGACAAGATTCGGTTCTAACTTGTCCAGCGATGGCTCAACTGCCTTCTTCAGCCGTCTTCTCCTCACGGCCTATGACCCCACCATATCACACTCTCACCGCGCCCTAGCCACAGATACTATATCCGCTTGGCTCATTCGCGCTCGCACGAACCCGTCCTTACGCCACCCCTTCCCCTCCGCATTCGATAAATTATGCGCTATTTTCCTGGCCTATTTCGACGATGCAGCTCCCGGGTTGAGTAAGGCGCTGAAGGACCTGCTGGCGAATACTTTGTCGCTAGCAGCGATACTAGAGGCTTCGCAGGGGGTTGTTAGGAGTTTGGCGACGCGGGGGCTAGCTGGAGTCTCGGTCGGAGAGGGGAGGAAGGGTGGATATTACGCGCTTGACGTGGCCGTACGGAAGGGTGCGGGTGCAGCATGGACTTTTGAGTATGCTGGAGGCGCAGAGAAGTTGGTGGGGGAGATGTTGGCAAATCTAGTGGATCGAAATTTGGGGCCGGCAATCGGGAAGGCGGTGGTGACATTGCTCGTGGCAAGGAGGAAGGAATTGATGGAGGAGGGTGTGGAGGAGAGAGTGTGGTTACAGCTATGGGAGGGTCCACTGAAGAGAGCGTTGCGAAGTAAGGAGCTGAGGCCACGAGTCGTTAATTACGTGCTACCGGGGATGTTGAAGCCGAGCGCCGAGTGCTTTCGGATGTTTGTGCATGGGCTGGGTCTGGGTGAGGACGGGAATATCTGGAATGAGGAAGATTTGGATTTGGGAGGGTTGCTATGTTGCTTAAAGGCTGGGAAGGAGCTTGGCTTTGTTGGAGAAATTGGTAGGCTCTACCGTAAAATCGAGGGCGAAATACTAATAGACCCCAGGTAACGAGAATGAAGCACCAAAGACCTTAAAGGCTCCGGTAGTACGCCTACACTCTGACCTAGTCACACCACTCCTCGGCCATGCATTTCCCCACATTCGTGTGTCTGCCTTCAACCTGATCGTACAGTCGACCTCGATTACGCGCCCATTCACTCCCGATGCGCTCAACCTCCTCAAAGCGGCGCTTCCTCCTCTTCACGCAGAATCCGATGCCGAAGTACGGGATCTCATAATCGGTGGAATCCGCAACCTAATAGAGCGGATTGCGTACTCTTCTTACGCCTCGGAAAAGGAGCTCAAAAACCTGCAACAGAAACTGCGGTCGGGTAACAGGCCAACGCCTGATGACATCCGCAAAATGATACAGCTTGATTCTAGCGTAAGCAATGCCAAGGACTTTTGCGGATGGTACATTGGTTTATTGGAGGCGCTATTACGGCCTGGGTCTAATTATCAACGCTGCATCACGGGGTTACGAGCGCTCGGATTCTTGATTCGGTCAGGGGTGGATGCATCACTAATAGACCGCATGTTTGTCGTTTTACCAGGGAAAGGGTCAATAGCGTCGAATAGAGAGCCTTTCAAGAAAGGGCTTTTCAAGTGGCCAGAGTTCTCGAAGGAAATGGAAATCTTCAGACCGGAGATCAAGAGGGTTCTCCTGGAAGCAATGTTCAATCCATTCGATGATGTGCGAGCTATATCAGCGGAAGTACTGCGATTTGATCCAAAATGGGATTCGGGCAATGTAAAGTCTTTCTTGGAGCGAGGATTGCAAGCTATGAATGAGAGTGGACGTGCTAGGGATTCAGATGGATTTGCCCGAACAATGGCACTAATGTTCGAGCTTTCTAGGAGAGGCAACATCACCTTCACAGGGAACGACAAAATGTGGGGATTCAAGATCGATTGTGACTCGTCAGGGCTAGGAGTTGTACGGTGGATTCTCGATGTCTTGGAGAAGGAGTACATTAACGTCGCAGCGGCGGATTTTCAACTGGCTGTCGGGGAACGGCCAATTTATGGACTATTCGCATCTTTATTGTTGATACTGGAGACAAGTGAGAGCTCGGAAGAAGATGCACCGGCATGGAAGGAGGTGCACGAACGCATCTTCAAGTTTTGCGAAGAGATATGGAGACTAACCAAAGCCCCTCTTTGCTTTGACTCACCTGAAGGACACGTGCCCGTCGATTTCGATGAGAAGGACGAGGATATGAGTACGCAAATGGTGATGTCATATTCTTGGCGTGCTGTCAAAGAGTCATCTTCGCTATTGGGCGCGATTCTAAGCAGAGCCTCATTCTCATCACTTTCTCCCACCGATTTTGAAAGAGGCGGAAAGCTCTTGTTACAACAATTGGCGGACATCCGCCATCGCGGTGTCTTCTCATCAGTGTCGCCATCCTTTGTTGCTCTGTGTTCACGATGTTTCAAATCCTCGATCCCAGCAATACGGGAACTTCCCCGTACCTGGCTTCGTAGGAATTTGGACTTGATAATGAAAAAATCGAACGCAATCACGAGGCGTTCCGCCGGTCTTCCCTACCTTATAATAGGCGTGCTTGTCTCGGAGACCGACCCTGCTCGCCCGTTGCTGTCGAGTACGTTTGCGCGGTTCGTCGAGATTGCCACTATGCCTGCGTTCGCAAGCCAGAATGGAGAGAAGATGGATCTTCCTCAAGTTCATGCTCTTAACTGTCTAAAATTCCTCTTTACCGACCCACGCGTATCGCAAGTTGTCGTACCATACATGGGGAAAGGCCTCGAGCTTGCCGTTTCTTGCTTTGGCTCCGAGATCTGGGCTATCCGCAACTGCGGAGTGATGTTGTTTACCGCCCTCACTAATCGGCTGTTTGGGCTGCGGAAGAGCAGAAATGACTACTTCAGTGGTATCACCACACGCTCGTTCTTTGAGAAGTTTGTGGGGGTGAGAACAGTGCTGTTGAAGAATCTTCAAGAAAAGGTGGGAGGATTGGAGGGTGGCGATGCAGTCTCAATTGAGATGGTTTACCCCGCGCTCTCACTTATTGCGAGGATGGAGATGGACCCGGAATATGACGGCATGGAAGACTTCCAGGAACCCATTGAGCGATGTATGCGCTCTCGAATATGGAAGGTTAGGGAGATGGCGGCAAGGGCATTCACTGCTCTTATTGGGCCCAAGCAGGTGGTTGACACTATTGCAGTGTTGATGAAAGTGGGTACGGAGAGGCAAAACGAACTCCATGGAAATTTGTGCACCGTTCGAGTGCTGTTGGAGCGAAGGGTGTGGCAGGCGGTTCTAGACGAGTCAGAGGCTGGTGAAGTGTGGCGACGAATTGCGGAGGTGTTTGGGGGCCGATTTGGCGAATTGGTGGAAACGAATACGTGCGCAGTCACCAAAGCAGTTGTGTTACAGCTCCTGACGTCGTATGCGGAAAATTTCAGCACTAGTAAGGAAGTTCAAGTTGTAAGGTTTTTCGACTGTTATTAGCTGATATTCTTCTAGACTCCGTTCTAAGAAGCTGCTTCGAACGATATCTCAATCGCAGCCATACTGAGGAGCTCGCGACATCCTCAACTATTGGCCGGTCGTTGCTGAAGGAGCATCTTGTCGCATTCACCCTCACCTTCCAACCCTCCAAGGCGGCAGATCTTCTGTACGATGTAGACGAGGAAATAATCCTCCACACAATTGACTACATCATGTCACTCCCTAAGTCAACCCCCCTTTCCACCGAAACAATCTGGGAAATTGGAACACTCCACCCTTGGAACCTCCTTCGTCCCGCCGCTTTAACACTCCTTCACCGCTCACCGCCTTCATCCGCATCGGAAGAGGATTTCAAAACTGTCTTAGCACTCCTCCAATCACCGCCAACAGAACCAATAAAGGAAGCAGCACTAGCTCTTCTAGGCCCACTTGTTTCCGCTCTCCCAGTCCAGTCCCGACCAAGCGCACTACAGACACTTCTGGGTGAACTAGTCAAGGCAGCGGATGAGGACGAACCATATACGACCCGTACTGCAGCGTTGTCTTCACTGTCATCTCTTGCACCAATATTGCAACTAAAAGTAGGCACCGATGAAGCATTAATCCCAGCGTACTCACTAGTCTTTGATCTTCTCAACGACGATGACGATGACATCCGTCTCTCTGCCGCATCATTAGCGCAGAAAATCCTGGGCTCAGAGATCCTCCTTCTCCCCCTAACTGCAGCTGAAAAACTCGCACTCTCGCTACCACGATATTTCCCGGCTTCTACGGCGCTCTTGCAAACAGCCGTCGCGAGGATCACGGGTGGAGTTCCGGCTGTACAGAGTTGGACCGAGGCGACAAAGAGGGACACGATATTGTTTCAACGGGAGAAACAGAATTTGTGGGTGGATGCGGTGGGGGTGGTGGAGATTTGGGGTGTGGTGGCGGAGTTGGTGCTTGCGAGGGGATTTGGGCAGGAGGAGATTGAGGGGTTAAGAGGGTGGTTGGAGGAGGCGAAGCAGTTGGTGGGTGAGAGGGAAAAGATTGATGGGAGTGTTGAGGTTACCGGCGGATGGGGGAGAGAGGAGGTGGTGGTGGCGTTTTTGGCGAGGGTTAAGGTGGCGGCGAGGGTGGTTGGGGTTATCTAGACAAGGGGAGGAGTAAAAGTTATGCTTTAAATTTATTATACCAGTATGAAAAGGAAGGTTCTTATGATAACTAGCGATATTAACCAAGATCCTCCTGTATTTTAGGTGTTCGCCATCATGAACACCGAGTTCATAACAGCTTAAAATCTATAAATTTTTTGCTAAGCAAACTATTTTTAGTTTTCCATTTTTCATACTAGTTAAAGTGTAGGTTAGCGCCAAGCCGGCTAGCATAACCTTAATTCAACATCACCCACTCTGTCCTCTGGCGCGTTCACGCGCAGTAGAATACAGAAAGATGCACAGGATGCACGGGGATAGCTAGTAGCAAGTGAGAAGTAGCCTGATTTCTTAACCAATCATTTTAATGTGTACTTAAAACACAACGACACCACGGTCGGATGAGCCACGACTAATACCAGAACCCACAAATTAATTCGAAAGTCCTTGTGTATAGAACCAATAATTGTCATTATAGAGCCATCATACATGAAAAAAATCCCTCGCATGCTGGAGAGTGTTTTTGTGTCTTATTGATATAATCTCAGTTGGGCGTGCTGCCTGGTCGCTTAAGATGTGATAGATGATCGAGGTATGCACTGCAATCGTTTGAAAATTCAGGTACGGCGGTTCTATTACATTGACGATTCTGAACATCTTGTCCACCAATTTACCCCCTCTTCCGCGGGGCTTTCATCCACAAGTTGCGGGCCATCTCTGGTCTACCACTTCATTGCAGAGCTTTACCAACATCACCCTTCGCCGACTCAATCTTAATCACACAAACTAAATCGATGAAATGCTGGTAATATGGCTCAGGGAGTAGCCCCTCCAGCTGGATGGGAGCATGCACATGTGTCTACTGCCTCCATCCCACAGCATTGAACAAGCCCAACAAGGTAGAAATGTTCCGGGAGCCTTCCCTAAACGCAGATTGGTATGTTGACCTACTCTTATTCATATTCTTGCTAATTGCCTCCCATTGCGCAGGTTTGATGTTCTAAAGATTACTGATTTTTAAGAATTTAGTTTGCTACTACGTCTTTCTTAGTTTTTTGAAAAAAACGCCTCTCCGTAGTCAAATAGATGTAGTATGACGTTTTTGTAAAACAGGTGCATAGCATCAATCAGGAATAAGCGTAGAAAATCAATGGACTTCGATTCGGTCAATATCGATATATCGGTTGACAATAATAATAATATACTGACATGCTGGATGAGTTCCTTGATGCTCAAGTCTTCACACAATTAACTTTTACCACATGTTTGGGTAGGTTTAGAGTAACCAACCTGCAGACGTTCCTATGCGATGCAATTCTCGTCTGAAAGAATTATTGTCGTGCATTGCGTGTTGGGGTCTAATCTGGTTTGCACTTCTACTGATCTAGCGGCTCTCGGGGACATTGTCGGAGCTGTAAATGTGAAGTACATCCCAGCGCAGCGTACTGGTGTTCAGGGTATCTGTTATTGTCTTCACTATTGTCGCAATGTTCGATTAGGGGTCGTTCTAGGGAATTTCGGATATGGTATCATCATCTGGGCACGAATGCCTCTTCAAAAAGAAATTGTCGATTATTATGTTAATGGTCAAGGTTAGGCATCACATAACCACCCAGAAGCCGCCTTCGAATGTATATGTGTGACCTTGAAATCCTGTTTGTCTTGGGTCCAGAAAGTCCAGATCCTGTGGCTATATAAGGGGAAGGTTACCGTATTGAAACTTCTGTCGACATGCATGTCGACATATGAGAAACTAGGAGGATTGGGTCTGTGAGGAAAGTTCTTTTTGAATCTCTCATCCTCGACTTTAGCGGTTGACAAACTCTATCAGTTCTTTCCGAATTGGAAGAGCTTCATGAATAATATTTTGGATTTGTAGTTGCAGCTGCGTTCGTAAAATCTGCGATCGTTTTCGCCGCCCATCACGTATTTACAGGCATACGAGCATGTTAACACGATCCTTTCACCTAACTTGCTCGTTTTGAACCCAGCCTCCAGCCCAAAAACGAAGGCTCCGACAACAGATCTCGTGAGCCGGTCAAGGAAGGGTAAAATGTTAAAGGGGACGATGGGTAGTAGGTGGGAGCTCCGCCATCTAACCGGCCCGCCCGGAGGTGGAGGTGGTGTATCTAGACTCTGTCATACTCTAATTAGAGTGAATACAGTATGAATAAAACAAACAAAAAAAAGGGTAAAATGTCCTTGAATCATAGGATATCACTCTCATAGTCCTGAGACATGTTACAGATGTACATGATGTTACTGGTCTGATAGTCCTGATGCAGGGACCGATGTCTCCTATATATATCTCGAGTTTTTCTCCTTCTCTCTTCTCTGTACCATAGAATACACGCACACGGTTCTCCCCAACTTCCATATCGTAACACATGTATTGTTGCATATGTACCTGCATCGTGAGCCTCACAGCTCAGATCCGTTTGATATGCAGTTGGTATATGAAGATATGCCTCAGGAGAGCGGCTCATATCAGTGCAGAGCGGCTCATATCAGTGCAAACGGATATGCAAACGGATAAGAGATATGGAGATGAATATGGCTGTGAATATGGGAGACAAGTCTGTATATATACGGGCCTTCTGGCCTCGAGAGATCAGTCAATCAATAAGTCTTAGAAGCATCCAAAGTAACATGTATCATTGATATCGCGTGGCAGAATTTTTATCTAGATCCTATCAGTGAGTTGCATCTGCAACTGTGTCGCTGCAGAGCTTGATGCAATGTTTTGAGCGTGTCAAGTCTATTTCTGCATCCTTATACTCGAGATCCGCATCCACTGGTGGATGGAGTTGATCATCAACCTTTTCGAAAGACTGACAATCAACCCGAAAGCCTGCAGTGAAGAGAGGTGTGGTTAATGTCAACCCCCGTGTAGCACGTAGCCACATACCACGAACAATGAGGCACCTTGTAGAAAGCAGTCATATCGCCATTGTTGGACCAAGCATGAAACTCTTCGGCAAACACCCTTTATGCTTCCTCAAGGTCGGAATAGATTTGTTTGACTCCTTCGTTTATATTCTCCTCTTTAGTCAGATAACTTCCTCAGGGTTCTGGCTGTGAACAGTGTTCCTACGCGGCTCGGCCGGAAAATCTGAGGCCTGCCTTGGCGCAGGCCAGACCAGGTCTCCATTTGAAAAGCCTACGCCGCAAAAATCCTGGCCGCTTAGGAACACTGGCTGTTCACAGCATTAGAACGCATCATGTTATAAAGATCTTGGATAACTAACATTGACGCGCTAGGTTACGGGATTTTTGACAATACTGCGGTGGGTTTGGTGCATCCCACACATCTGTGAAGCATTAGAATGCATTATATGAAGATCTCGGGTGAATAAAATTCACTGGGCTGCGGTATATGTGATACTGCGGTCGTTCTTAGCAAGCGGGTCAGGGTCAGGGTCGACATCTTCTACATATACAGACAGGGAACTGGTTGCACGTACCTTGGATGAAGGTAGGGCTCCTCGTAAGATACACAGCACATAGTTGCAACATTGCACCCCCACCCCCAGTTCGCTGATCCAAGTTTTGGAATGGTGCGAGGTGCAATATCTTCAGACTTTGCGCCGCTGCAAATCATCAGGCAAGGGGTTGCGGAGACTATGAAGTGGATACTTTAGTTGTAGAGAGGTAGTTGTCGACAGTGTTTGAAACGGGCCCGGCCAGCCCAAGGGCTTTCAGGCAGGCTTTGAGGCGGCCGGGCCGGGCCAGTAATCTCAAAGCCCACGAGGCCTCGGGTTTTTTAATTAAAAGCCCGCAGGCTGTATGGGCTTTCTTCCAGTTTCAAGACTCACCAGCTGAAGATGAGATTCCAGATCTCATTGCCTTCTGACAGGCTCACCTGAAAACCCGTCGCTGGTCCCAGATTGCTAGGATGGCACTCTCCATTCATTCTATACCTGCCATGTCTGCTGGGGTTTAAAGGGTATTCAGTAGTTCGAAGCTGCTTATCTCAGATCACCGAAATCACTTGGGGGATGATGTGATTTGTGCAGTTGAATGTATGAAGTCTTGGGAAAAAGCTGGCATTGTGGAGTCAAATGAGGTCAGGAAGCTGGAGGAGATGCTTTGGGCATTGGAAAGACAGCCAGAGAAGTTGTAAAACAAGACTATGAGGTCAGGATTGTGAGGTATACTTTGTCTTCTTGAAATGTTCATGATCCCCACTACCCCATAGCCGATTACTTCGGACCTAGGCCCTTATCTGTCAATCCTTCCAGTCCATGTATTCTCCTTTAGTGTGTGTTTGACATCTCCAATTTATAGCATAGCCAGTAATGATACCATGGCTCTATGACATTTTCAATGACGTGTGTGCCACCCGCGGGCGTGAATCACAACCAATCACTCGGCCTGCAAGGGCTACCGGGCCTTCCAGGCTTCTCTCCTGAAAAGCCCGCGCTAAGGGCGGCCGGCCAGGCTTGATATAAAGCCCGCAGGCCGGGCCTAAAGACGTCAGGGCCGGCCCGGCCCGGCCCGGCCCCTTTCGAACACTGGTTGTCGACGACCGGGGTGCTGCGCCTTATGATATACCGATAGATCTCCAGAGAAGCAGACGGAGAATTTGGATTGTAGTGCCATAGGTTGGCTTTGGGGTGATAGTGAGGGTGATGTGGAAGGATAAAGAACGAAGTGGATTCATGGGTTTTTATAGTGATAAGGTGGACCATGTGCGGGTTCAACCCTAAGACACATGGATCTTCTGTACACTACCTTGCTACCTTGCCCTTTCTTCCCCGCAATAGTTTCAGAGCCCTGTGCGTACCATGCTAAGTCCAGTAGCGAGAAGAACCGAACAGGTGGGCGGTTATCATTGTAAGATCTCACGTGTGGAGCAGGATCAAGGTGGTATGTAACAAGCATGCGATGAACTGTAGCGTTAAACGCGGCGCCTCATGGGGCTGAGCTGGCCGGTGAGGGGGTTGATGCGTACGTACATCAGCACGGTGGCTAATATGCCCGGGACCGGACGACTATTTTCGGGGCTCAAAATTTTCGGACTGGACGGACCAGGGCACTCCATGACAAGACCATAGGACTACTGGGACCTACAGTCCACTAATTGGCCCCCACAGATACTGCGGCTGAAGATTTGTTCCGGGATTTAGTTACTTTACTCATGCGGGGTAGATTTTTTGTCCTGGAACTCTCACTCCCAAGCCGGATATACTATATCCGACCCTGGTCAAGACTATGGTCATCTGTACCGGGCCCTGGCCCTGAAGTTTTCTCCCCGGGACGGACTAGTCCTCTGAAACTCATGCCCCGCACGGGACGACAATGTCGGGCCCTGAATGACTGTAGTCCCCCCGGACCTTTGGGAACTCTAATGAGTACATTACACTTCAGAAAGCCTGCAGGCTTTTTGCAGCATAGGATTTTGAAATGGTGGCCCGGCCCGGCCTGCGCTTAGGGCAGCCGGCTATATCGTGACCGACCTAGCCGGCCTGCAGATATCTAAAAAAGCCCGCCAGCCGGCCAGATCGCTTAGGAACACTGAATCCGTCCACTTTTCCATGGCTGTTCTTGATCATCTCGTCCAAATCCTTATGGCCCAGTTTGTTGCATCGAGATTGAATTGCGCAGATTTGAAAGCCGAAACAGAAGCTTTTACGCTCGCTGTTGCATTCGAAATCTGCGACAACAAGCGCAGGACCGCAGGTTCTCTTGAGTTTTTAACCAGTTAATCATATCCAGTTGGGATCGAGGATGGGAATTTGTGGGATTGAGTTTTTTGTGAGAGTTGACACGTTCGGTGGGGGTTGTTAATGTTAACTAGAGTTTGCTTTTTGCTTCCGAGTAACAGCTTTGTTGGTGCTGTTTGTCTTCTTGGGTTTCACCATGACCCGTCCCTCAGATTCTAACTCTCTTGAGGTTTCTAATCGCGATTGAGCAGCGTGAGCTCGTTTCCAAAGCTATCCCCGTTAACCATCTGTCACTTATCCATCCGCCTCAAGAGAGCGTTACTCACAATTCGGGATGACTACGCCCGTTCCGAAGGCGTCGTATTCCTCCAATCATAAGGAACGCGGGATTGTCTGCGCTCCGGCCAGCAGAAGGAACTCTGTACCCTTCTCTCCATTACAGCCAACGCGACTAGCGACATGGATGAAGTCTTCAAAATTGTACGGAATTCCTTGGATAATCATACTCCGGTAACCCACACAATGGATACCTCTGCACTTGCCGCGTTCAATTGCGACCACAGGGTTCCCACCGTTGTGAGGCCGGGTGGTCGGTGATACTATCCCGAGCGTTGGGGTAGAAGGAAGTGAGGCGTTTGGTTCCAGGAGTTTGGGTGGTGGTGGTGCCCACATGGAGCTTGGTGTGCTGGTATGGTGTGGGGTTGGGGTGGTAGTGCTCACATGGAGCTTTACTGACTGAAGGTAGTGAAGAGAAGACGAGGAAGAAGAGAAGTTGCGAAAGAGTTGGGTTTTGAGCGAACGACAACTTGCAAGGGTTTGCCCTAACCATGTTGTCGGGCCGTTAATACACTTTAACTACTGTACCAAAAAAGCCCCGTGTATTGATGCTGAGTTACTGCAGCATTAATGTTGAATTCTTTATGAATGTATACATCAGCTGAACCTGTGTGGTATTTCAGGATTTGCAACAATATCAATTGTTGTGAATGTGGGATCAATTTCACAATAATATAGCATGGAAGACAATATCAGATGGTACATTGATACCACATTGATGCTGGGTTACTGTCATATTCAAAATGATGTGCATTGAGTAAAATAGTAGAGTAATACTACATTATGTCCACATGTGTATATTTGGCACATGCTTGCACACATTTCCATATGCCCATGCATACCTACAAAACACACATACCTGATGACTTTCATTCAGAACCAATGCTGCCAGTCATAGCTCTCAAGCTAACTAAGATATGCAACAATAATTGCTCTGGCATCATTTAAATCTGCTTCAGTGGGTATTTGTCCTATTCATTAACCACTACTGTATGTGTGCAGTTTGCTGAGCACAATATTGTGTTAGGGTGATTTGAATGTAAGCTGGTTGATTACTGTCACATTCATGTGAGAAGAATGTGGAATGCCTACCACATCTATACAAATGCTAAATGCTGTTCAATTGAGCAATATTATTCCAAACAAATAAATATTTAATCATTTACAATATTAAATTGGCTGGTATCCAACATTACTGTGGTATTTTAAGCTATTTACCAGCAATTGAAATATTGAATTTAGACATATGGTATACTTACTGGACTCTAGAAGTTATGCTACATATAGATATATATAGCACTGCAGCCATATCAGTGAATGGGTATGTTTTGGTATAGTAGTCAGGTATATTTATGTTACTGAGTGCTAAGTTTACTATGTAATGTGGTTTTAATACTTCACAGTTACTGTATCATGTTAAGTGGCCAGCTGAGTACATGAAAAGCCTTATAGTATGAGTATAGCAGAGTAAGGTCTGACTGTTAGGTAGAGTAACCTTTAGTCCTAATTGCTTTGTTAAGTATTGGCAACTGTTCTGAACTTTCTATCATCAGGTTTGCTTTGCTTAGACGAAAACCTAAATTTTTCTTACTCTCAAATATCATATATTCCAAGTTCGACAAGCCATGCAAGATGGAACAGTCTATGGAGAAGAGGAAAAGTTTTTTAGAATTAGCTTTTGAATTTATTGTGATATAAAGATTTTTGTATCTAGCATTATGGTAATGTTTATAAAATAGGAAAATAATTATATAATCACGCAAGAGAGACCAGAATGTCAATTTCCCAATTGAGAGGCTTAATATGCTAAGGCTTTAAAATACCATTTGCCATAATATCCACCACTTGTAATTTGTACATAGACTAAACATTTGGCAGATTTATATACAGCAGAAAACATTAACATGTGGGATATACAGCTTATAGACAGGTTGGTATTGGAATAGTAATCTATAGCATATTTAACACTTGGCAGATATGAGGTCCTATAGATCTGCACATTGTCTAGCTCAGTATGATATGAACTCAATTATATGTACTTGATACTATATATTATACAGTGTGTAATCATTTGCATATAATACTATATATTAAACCAGATTTAACAAACTTGAGGCCAACCAGCCAAATGTAGTTTATTGTATACTCCAACATACACTGTAATGTATAGAGCTGATTGTCTTTGATAGTACCCTCTCAGTCTGCTTGAATTACATTTGATGGTAACCTCTTAAGACGCTTCCAAGTTTGGGTATATTCCCAAGTCCACTTCCAAGTATACTCTGAAGTATACATTCAGTTGCACTCAATAGCACGCTCCCAGCCTGTTTGACTTTACACTCCGAAGTACATTTTAAATCTATTCAAAAGTACATATTTGAATATGCTCTGAATTCCGCCTCTGTGTATACACTCAAGTACACTCCTGGGTATTCTCTCAGATGGATTTCTTATAGCATTTGATAGCACACTCCCATCTTGCTTGACTGTATACTTCTTAGTAAGCTTTCAAGTTACTCCCAAGTACACCTCCAAGTATACTTCCAAGAATAGCTCAAAGTCACTTTCATGTACACTCCTGAGTATACTTTCATATACACTTGCAATTGCACTCAATGGTATACTTTTAGTCTACTTGGCTCTGTACTTGTAAATACACTCCAGAATCAAAACACTGCTAATATCAGTTAACTATATATTTTAGTAAATATATCAAACTTCTCAAGGACGTGGCTTGCAGAGTTGCGGGTGCCCAATACTGCAAGGTGTGAGGCATGTGGTATTTAGCAGGAGGCAGATTGTATGTGGCAGATAGGCAATGATGGACAAAATCATCATATTGGGCTATGGCATAGTCTGAACCTCATCTTTGGTGTAGCTACTGCAAACAGATTCCTCAATACCTCAGTTATGATGTTAACAATTGCAGTCTCAGATTCTGCAGAAAAGGTATACTACAGAATGTTGGGGAGAGGTAATCACCAAATCAAATTTTCCAGTGGAATCTGTTGTTGGCAATTAACTTATTGTGGGCATATTTGGGTATATTGAATGTAAGGCTGACAGTGGTAATATCATTTGTGATAGCATAGGCAATGGCAATAGCCATGGCAATGGCAATGATCTGTTGTTGGCAATCAACTTATTGCTGGTATATTTGGGCATATTGAATATAAGGCTGACAGTGGTAATATCATTTATGATGGCATAGGCAATGACAATGGTGTGGGTGGGAATAATTATAGTAATAGAAGTGCTTCGACAAGTAGTTTGGCTATGTCAATCTTAGCACCAAAGCATTTACAGATATATAATCATCAACTAGCAATAGTTTTTCAAAACTTAGAATTATTGATTCATCAGAAGCTTTCTGTGGAAATCTCTAGTCCTCCCAAAGTGTGGCTCTCTGATACTTAGCTGTCAAGTGTGGCTGTCCTAAGTTGGCCCTCACACAGGCTATCAAGTCTACTTGCTGCCAGGATTAGTGTTGGCAACGGGTCCAAATTCCCGGGTCGGTTCCGGGTCCGGTTCCAACCCGGAACCGGACCGTTGCAACGGGTTTCCAGACAAAACCCGCTCCTCAGAAGTCGACATTTCTTGCTTGATTTAAGTATTGGAGTTGTCATCGTATCGCGACAAAATCTATACATGAAATATGCAGTGTGATGCCCTCTTTCATCTCCCATTCTCCGATTTGCAATTGGATCAATAGTCTTTGAGTCGCAATGAAAACCCGGTCATTTTGGCACGATATTCGGCTTAATTTCAAAGTGTCTTCAGAAATATTGATCCGATTGCAAATCTGGGAACTGGAGATGAAACAGGGCATCACTCTGCACATTTCACGTATAGATCATGTCGCGATACAATGAGAATTCAAATACTTGATTGGAGCCCAAGATGGAGGAACCGTAAAATGGAACCGCAGTGCGGTTCGAACCTGTCCCCGAACCCGCTGGGTACCCCTGGTTTCTGGGTAACAACCCGGACCCGACTATCCAGTCCAGTTCAAAACCCGGACCGCAGCCGGGTAACCCGGAATCGTTGCTAACACTACCCAGGATATGAATCAGACTTGCAACCAGGTTTTTATGTATGCAATAAAGTACTAGTGAACTCTAATATAGACTCAGTAATACTGTGTATAGTGCCAGTATAATAGTAATGACTCTAGAGAGTAAAGTCAAATAAAGGTATGGCTGTCAGCTGTATAAAGTTACATATATTAGCAAAATCTATTTTCATTGTTGGGAGTTTCCAGGAGTATTAGAAGGAAGCAAGAGTATTAATCCAAATTGTCAAAATTGGAAGGGGATCAAATGATGGAAGGGTCTTCCGGAGCACCTTATAGTACATTTAATCACTTCGAACTACTTTGAGAGCACTATGGAAGTTACAGTGATGAGTGTGAAATCACTTTTGAGTGCTGGAGAGGGCTTTAAGGGGATGTGGAATTACTAGAGAGAATTTTGGAAACATCTGGGATTTTCCCTCAATTATACAGGAATTCCAAACAAATACAGATTGTAGTCTGGGTTCTTTGGCATGTTAGTTGGAAGGACTGCAGTTGACATATAAGACTTTCCTGATGTATACATTCACAGAATTACCCTCTACAGCATATATAATTCATCCAATATTATTGTTCATTACTATGATTTTCATCATACTATCTTAGCTCAACACATTTATCAATAGTGTTTTTGTATGTATTGCTATCTCAACAAACTAAAGAAATAGAATCTTGGTCTATCAATAGACTACAGGTATGCTGATACAATATCCCTACCGAAGAGATGAATTATGTCATTCAAATATGATAGTAATAATATCCACTGTATCACCCATGATTCCAAGATGAATAAAGGCTGAAATATATCATGAAGTGTGAAAACGTGCTGCACATAGTTACTGATCATTAGTTCCTGTCAAGAAGCATAAATCAAATCCCAATAGAGTTTGGCTGAATTTTAAATAACTAACCAATGTGTATCGATATTTTAGCAATCTGCGAATTGATATGGGGTTTGAACAAGAACAACATTTAATGAAGCAATATCTGGAAGTGCAACCAGGAACAGAAGAGTGGTAAAGGATATGGAGAAGTACCAAACAAAATAAATAAGCACCTTGACAGGCTGAAGAGTACCGATTGGGATTATGTAGCATCTATCCTAGGCAAAGAGCCCTGAAAGATTGGAGAACAAAGTGGCCACTCATGGGTATGTGATGGGAGTAGTAGTCTCTACAGAAAAATGGTACAATCCATTATAGGAAGATATTAATCTGATATTCATGTTGAGAAAATCTACCTATCACCTTCTTTTGGTGGCATACTCAGGGAGTACACTATAAATTGCTGCAGCAGCCTGCGCAAAAGACTGGGCAGTAATTTGTTGAAAGAACTGAGATGTGGAGGACTGGCACCCTGAATATTTGGCAGTGACAAAAAATTAATTGTAATTCAAATCTAGCACTTTAATTTGGGTGAACCATACTTTTAAAGTTTCAATATCCCCGGAGATATAGATATCCTCAGATACATGTTCTGTAACCTGGATTCCAAGCTCAGTCTGAGAGTATATATTCATCTGGTAACTACCAACTTCAGTGCAGCCAGCCCTACCTACCAAGTTGCTATGAATTATAGAAGTCTTTAGCTTTAACTATGAATTATTTAGGATTTACTTAATATTATATGTCTCATATAGGGAAAATTAAGCCATGTACATTACTTAGAGCTTCCCAGAGGTGCAAACCTGTATTGAAAAAGAAATCACCTGTTATATGAGATACACAGGGTGTACAAACAGATGCACCCACCAATATGCAGTGATAATTCTATAGATTAAATGGTAGTTTTGAAGGTTTCTTAACCATGGAGTACTGTTGTTTTAATAGTATTTGCCAGGGAGTCATTGTTAACATGATTGTCTCCATGTACCTTTTAACATCTGCAAAAGTTGGCCATTGGTATAATGCAATAATGTGATCTCAACTGACCATTGGTTACAGAATATTCTGGTCTCCACAGGAGTCCGGTAGTGGAAGCTTCTAACTTGTTGGTACCTTGCCAAACTGCTGATTTATTTTATAGGCAGACTTGTGACAGTTGAGTAATGGGATGGCCATAACCCCATCTGATGTCCAGATGTTTGTAGGAGAAAGAGAAGGGAGTATTATAACAGTATTGGCATGGCCCTATTTCTTTGCCAGTGACACAATTGCAGCTCATATTATGGTGATGCTGTTTATTAGGCGTTGAAGAAGGACCTGCTGTGTGTTATTTGAATTGTCTTCACTGATATTGGACAACTTGATACACTCTCCAAGGTCATCAAATATGTTTTCCTCAATCTCCAGATTCATGTAATCTTTATACTGCTTAATTACAATAAATAAAATCATATGGAATTAATTGTCACCAATTCAATAACCACATGATAGGGTTTGGAGTTCAACCTGTAATTGCTCGTGAACATTTGTGATCTTCTTCCATGTTAATGGATGCTCAAGGTGACAATCTGGATGTTGCTCTATATAGTCCTCTATTATCTGGATGGCTATAGGTCCCATATTGAGGACAAAGTTTGAATTCAAGTTAAGATAGAAGTTGGATACTTAAGGGACAGATAAAAACCCATCAAGATAAAATATATAATCAAGTATAACAAGAAGAGTATACATGGTTCTAGTAACAGCCTCTAGGTCAAACAGAATGCAATTTGAAGTAGGCCTTGAAGTGGTACAGGAGAGATAATTGCGGCAGTTGGTGTATATATATTGGATATCTGTGCATTGTACTGATTGTGAAACTGACAGGTGAACCAGAATTGATATATTTCTCTTACCCAATGCGATATGCTAGGATTGAATACCAAGTTAGCTTTTGATATAATAAACGGTGATTGGTTTAAGCCAATGTACCTACACCTGATCTGGATGCACCAGAAGAACTTGAAATATTCACATTGTTAAATCAGTAGCATACTCTCTAGACTGGCTAATAGAAGCACTAACCAATATTTGATGATTACTGCATCTGCATATAACATTTCCAGAAGTTATCATTGTGTATGGAATTCAAGTATTATATATAAGTGTGTGGTATTGAATTGCTGCTTGCTATGGAGAATCTACAGAACTGGATAGAGTTGGAATTGGTAAGTGGTGACATTTGAGTTAAAAGAGTGCAAATTGATTATGTTAAGAATAGCAGATGAATATAAACCTCCATATGCAGCTTATCTGCTGGGAGGATACATAATTATCTTGCTATACAATTGAGTTGGAATTCTGTAGCTATATTAGCAGCCAATAAGGCACTAATGTGGATATAACTATATTATCGTATAGTATCAGCAACAAACCTAGTTTCCGTCAAGAACACCCGGGTGTTCCTGACGGCCCTGACGGCTCTGACAAAACCTCGTACCCTCTGATGGTGAATCCAATGCGACCTGTCTCCCAAGTCACGGGTCGCATTGCATACTCACCCTGCGGCGGCTATTATACCATGTCTCTTATTGTGATGAGGCATCGCGTTGTATATTACCCAAAGGATGCTCGCCGCCCGGGCGTCGCGCTTCCTATACTTTGCGTCAGGAATGTGGTGATGTATACACCCAATCAGAATGACATGTGTGTTATACTCTGCGCAGGGGCTCCAGATACACTGTAGCCATTTACCCAACGTGTTGTGCAGTTTATGCCATTCTCCGGCCGAGTGCCACATTGTACTTCTCTGCTCTTAGTATCCATCGGAAGCCGCACTCTCACATATATGTTCGACTGTCAGATGTTGTCACTTATTACAATACAGTCGTCGCTTCGGATACATCGCTTGCCATTGCATTCGCTTTGCCATTATCGCATTTTACAAGTCTGAAATATACTGTCCAATCTTCATACTCTCTAGTACTATGCCCTCAGGCTCGAGTACTATGCCTTCAGTCCTCCAAATTCTGCATTGATCCATTATCGGCTTGCGATGCTTCTTCCTCCTCATCCGCCTCGGCATTGTTGCCATCAATGCCCTTATACCCGTTGACATTACTGGTTCTCAGGTCAAACCTCACCAGTGAAGTTGTGGCACATCGTCGCTGGGTGGCTGTGGGGATGGCATGGCTCTCGTTGATTTTATCACCTTCATCTACGTAATCCTTGCTGCCCCCTGGCATCCCGAAATGCTGTTCGTAATCAGTACAATTGTTGTCTATTGAGATATTCGCGTCAGTGCTTCTGATCTCAGGATTCTCAAGCGCCACCTCGGAGGTCACATAGTCAAGAAGAATAGCATTGTCATGACGCGCTGCTTCCATGCTGATGACATCAGCAGGCGTTGGGTTCTCCGCCTGTTGGATCTGACACTTGACTGTAGCAAGAGTATTTTTATACCCCCTCTGTTGGAAGCTCTGCGGTAGTGTGTTCCAGGTATTAATCAAGAATGTACACATGTCGGCAATGCCAGGCGAGGTTAACAACTTGCGATCCATTGCAGCGTAGCAGGATGTCTTCTCACCACTGTCATTCTTGTTGTTGAAGTAGTTCGAGCGATCAGGTCTGTCCGCTTTCATCTTTAACTTGGAAGCTTTCGGAGGAACAGCCGTGTTCTTTTGCCACTCCAGGAGAGCATGGCGCAAGGCAGTGCTGGTAAACATGATCAGTGGCGAGGGTATATTACTGTCCTTGTCATCAATCATGGATTGATAGAATCCATCAGCATACTTACCATGGTTATTCGCCCGATGATAAAATTTAATCTAGATGAACCCCAGGATTGCTTCCACCTGGACGTAAAGTGAATGCTGGCCATTCGTTAGCAGCTTTCGACACTCTCTGCATTGGATTTGGACTGCATACACCACCTTCCACACGCTATGCCACAGGAAAAAGATACTTATTGTCTGCCAGAAGGGAATCAATGAATTCCAAACGCTCTGCGTCAGATCCAAAGCGGTGGAGATTATCAAGCTCTGCTATGTTGTCCCTTGCTGATTGAATGAAATGGGATCGAACATTGTCGACTTGTGCTCGACCCTGGTACCAGTTTCATAGTGTAATATCCAACATGGGCTGTTGATTCAGCATGCCTCTTTCAAGATCTTCTTTGTGCATGTCTCAAATGCTATGGACCAAATGTTGTTTTGCTGCATAGCGGTGTTCCAGTACTTCTCTATTATCTGCCAGTGTGGAGCTTCAGCTAATGCTTTCACAATGCGTCGCGTTGCACAACTTACTATCTCCAAGTCGCTTGCACTCATAAATGGCCATCTGTTCCACATGTAGAGCTCCATGACTCTGCCCATTGCAAATACACGACGCGTCATGTCTGACTGACCAAATCAATCGATGCTGTGACTGCCGGAGACCGCTGATCGATGTGTTGACACTGCCTGTGGTAGCATTTGCCACTTCCTCCATCTCCGATTTCTTTCTGTAGCTCGCGTTTTCAGTGGATTTGTAATGATTGCGCTGGCTTTTCGATTAGGGATGGGGGTAGGCAGGATTTCAAGACTGCTGAGAGGAGTGGGAGTGCTAGCGATGCTGGATGCAGGGCTGGATACAATGCGATGCATTGAGTCTGTCTGTGATGTTCCTCCGCGTGCTGGTGTGGTACGACTGCATGTACCCGGCGTAGCGGTTGGAGTATTTAATGACTGTTGTGGCGGACTGGGTGGAAGTCACGCATTGAGTGATATCTGCCACGCCCGAATTGTTCAGTGAAGATGATGGGGTGGAGTTCTGACAATGGATTGTAGAGGCTATGGAACTCCCTCCATGAGAGGAATCCTTCTCGCCAGCTGGTGCAGAAACGCATCTGTTAGCAGTGGGAAGCTGAGAATTCCACGAAGGCCTACGGATTGGTTGTTTTAGAACATCTTGTATGACCGGAGTTTGGTCAAGGTGAGGGCTTTGGGAAGGCATAGTCTGATGTAGCTGTTAGACGCTAAGAATGTGGGAATAATTTCCTCTGCATGCATATGCGACGGCAGGCAAGGTAGACTCCTATCTGAGCGACTAGGGAGGGATTTCATATAACAGGGAGGTGCAGTGTATACTGCGCTGGACTCTAAATTGCTATTGCCCATGATGATACTCGCGGACGAGATCTCTTGAAAAGCATTCAATTACGAGGTTCACTGCCCTCAGATTAAACTCAGATCAAACTCAGCTTTGATATTCACTGTTTCAGCAACCTCTGAAGGTTAATTTGCACTGTTTGAAATGTGTTTATGCCTACTTGGCGCGATTATCATAGTATTGCACTCGTTCTTGGCCCAATACTTCGAACCAACAAGGGTGTATATTTTCAGCTTCCCGGTGGAAATCTCCCTTTGACAGAGCTAAAAGCATCGTAAAGTGAGTGAAGAGGTATTCTCTATCGTATGACATCAGTTTAGTGCGCTTTTTCCACCGCTAGGTGTGTTGGTAGCCATGTTGGATGGTTGCACAATTGGGACAACCTGAGAACTACTCAGTTTGCTCTGAGATGCACGAGGTCTGAGCAGTAAAAGTGGTATCTGATGAAAATGAAACGCCCTGCGTCGTAAACATTCCTCACTGCAAGTACTGAATCTTGTCTCGAGGCTTCCCATTCATGAGGTGCTTGGTGTTTGAGAAAGATGAAGGCTGGGCCGTTTTGTGTTCGTTAACCAACAAAATGCAGGTTATGAATCGAAATTATCATATCTCACAAGTTGAACCAGGAAATTGCCAGAACTCGAGTATATATATCCCTTCTTCCTGCCTACACCTACTTTCTGTTTTCCCCCCATATTATACACACCTCCAGGATCCTGAGCTATCTCAACATCAGGTGAGTTGCACCAAACAACGCCTCTCGTTCCAAAACACACCCGATAACCTAAACAACTTTGTATCTTCCATCTGGGCTTCCATGTGCTACATGCAACTGTATCATAATGCTAACGCTTCGGAAGTAGATTGATTTTCAACTCACAGTGATGGCACCAAAGGGCAGCCGCAAAGAAAAGGGGAAAGCTAGGGCAAAGATGCTGACATCGGTTATACATTGACGCCTGTTGTTGAATTGGGATCATATAAAGGGATTCATCTTGGAACACATCCGTGGTCTCATACGGATATTCAAGTTTTGTGGCCTCAAGGTTGGGTGGGCATGGGACCTCTTTTATGATATAGTCTTTCTTGATCCAGTCATGACTCACCACTTTTCACAATTCCAGCTGATGTGGCTGCACTGCAAGAGCAGATGTTCGCCTTTTGGGGAGTGGTGGGCAGCCTTCTGCTCATACATGGGGCAAATGTTTGACAATACCTGGGACCAAATGAACAATTGGAGGTGGGACAACCCTCGTGCCTTCTGGGTTCAAGTCGATCGCTCCAATCCGCAAACAACCTGCTTGGGGAAGGTTAATTGCACGAGTGAGCGTTTCACTTTTTACTGTAGCGATGATCTCATGGGAAAGATTGAGCGGCCAGGCTCCCAGTAGTACAAACCAGCCGACTTACTGGCGGGCAGACCACTGCTTTGGGAGGAGATAATTGATGAGGATGATGATGATCAGAACAGGGCAGATCCCGCCATGCCGAGCGGTCAAAGGAGCCGTGCTGGCCAAGGCAATCGCAATGATAACAGCTAGGGTAAAAAGGTGACGCAGGGCGGTGAGAAAGGAACAGGGAAAAGAAAGGGAACGAAGGATCGGAAGGGGACATGGAAGGTAACTGACGATGGGAAGGGGAAGCGCAAGGCAAGGGAGGAACAGAAGGGGAATATGAACGGGAAGGGGAAGGGGAAGGGGAAGGGGAAGGGGAAGGGGAAGGGGAACAGTCACCGGGGAGGGAAAGGAAATTTTAAGCAAACACCAGGAGGAAGAAGCTCGTAGAGCAGTGGAAAAGCTACAGGGAGCAACGGGAACGGACATGGAGGGGTAACTAGAGCAGGTGTATTTAGAGCTGGAAGCATCTCCTGCCGTATCGAGTTCCTCAGATGAACATACTGACTCTACCGAGGAGTCGGACAGTGAATATGACTCAGAACATGATTCTGATGTGGATATGCGCATGGAGGATGATGTGGATGCACCGTACGGCATGGACTTTGACAGCAATGTGGATATGGAAATGCACGGTGACAATGAAGCAGAGGAAGATGAAGAGGAGGAAGATGAGGAGGAGTAGGAGGTAGAGGATGAGGATGAGGAGGAGGAGGAGGAGGAGGAGGAGGATGAGGATGAGGATGATGGCAAAGAACCTCGGACAATTGGGCAGGGAGAGATGGTAAGTTCATCAGCCTGCAATGTTGATACCATAGTAGACGACGAGCCAAATGTGCTACCTGAGCAGGGCCAGGAGATGCGCGAGCATGCCGCATGGCAACAACCTCCAGCGCCTGCCCAGCGGCCACAAACCCTGAAGCCTCACCCACAACCACGAACTCCAGAGTGTTACCCCCTCAGTGGGCTGGAGTTTTTTGGGGTGTGTGACGCTGCTAAAACCTTGCCCAGTGGCGCCAACTCTGCCAGTCACTGAGGCAGCCGGAAACACCTCGGATGAAGACGTGGATCAGCAGCTACTCGGGGAATTGGCATGTGGCAACAGACTCACCGATGACCTTCTCCCTGCTGACCCACTCCCCGATGACCCTGTGCGAGATGTCTGTCTCACTGATACCCCTCTCCCTGAGGCGCCCCCAGATGGCTAGGTGGGAGAGTAGTGAACCAGTCCTCGTGTTGCAGATGAGGCGAAGGTTGTTGCGTTAGGGTTAGGGTTGGGTTCTTGTCTTGTGAGTTTTCTTTGCTGTAATCAATTCATCTTGGGCACTGATTAAGGCATCGGTGGAGGTGTTGTGTTCGTTTTTAGTTTTTTTATATTCCGGCTCATGTGGGTTAGGGGTTGTGGGCTTGTTCATTTCCTTTGTTCCAATCAATTTATCTCAGGCATTCATTATTACATGTGTCACGAGGTATTGGGATCGCACAGGGTATATTATTCATTTTATTTATACTATTATGGGACATCTCACATGCAGCGTTGTTGTAACTGCTGGTGTGTAAGGAATCTCCTTGTGATGGTGTTGAGGCTCAATAAATCTCTCAAGTTAGCTGAAAGTATTGTGAGCTTACACCCACACTAGACTGCTCAGGCCCAGCACTAACTTTCATCCCGTTCAATAGGGAATACACTACTCGTCGTGTGTCATCAACAATGCCAGAGAAGACCCCATCCCGTTGCCCGGAATTTTGATGCCACAGGAAGAAAACACCACTTTGCTTCTCTGAAGATTCAAAAACAGGGATCGCGTCCCAAACCTTGTGGCTAGCATGCCTCATCAGCAACAACTCCAGCTTCCGTCTGAAACACCTGGGTGTTGCGGACGGCTCTGACCGCTCTGATGGAACCTCGTACCCTCTGACGGAGAATTACACGCTACCTGTCGCCCAGGGGACAGGTTGCATTGCATACGTACCTCCTTTACTTTGTGGTGACGTTTACGCACCATCAGAAGGACACGTGTGTTACACTCTTCGCAGGGGCTGCAGTTATGCTGAAGGGGTTTACACAACGCCTGGCGATGTTAAATCATAGCTACTACTTATCGTTCAACGATTTTCAAAACTTATGCGCTCAGTTTGTATTCTCATCTATGTCTCTGTATAGCTACCTATGTACACACGGTATATCTGGACTGGCAGCACGCGGTGATTGTCAGCAATTCGAGGTGCGCCTGAAGATGACGATCGAGTGAACTCAGAGATACACTCCGAGGCCGTGATTCAGCGAGTTTGGGGATGCACTTGTAGCAAGCTATGATCGAGCGAGATTGGACGAGTACTTGGAGGTGGTCGATCTGGAGGCGGTCGATGGGAGGCGCGCCAAGTGCTGAGACTCTATTCATCAGTTAGTTAACTCGAAACCGTTGGAATGTGACGAGGTGACTTTACCTTTGAAGATCTTATGGAGAACTGGCTGGTCACGGTCGATCGGTAGGGAGGTACGCGGGAAGCTGACGCTACATTCAGGGGTCAACTCGAAATCGAGAGAATGAAGGGATGACAGACAATCTTACGTGTATGCTGTACTCGGTGTATTCTGCACTCGGTGTATGCTGCACTCAGTGTTAACTCATGATCATGGCATGGAGAGATAGAGAGGGATGAATTAACTTTGTGTTCTTGCAATGATGGTAGAGTTGTGGACGAGAAAGAGAGAGATGGGAGATGAAGATGAGAATGATTTGGAGGATACGAGTGGCTATGAGAAATCAGGGGAATGACTTGCCTGAGTGGGTTTAGAAGACCTCGTATCGGTGTTGTTACCCGCCGGATCGGGACTTGCACCTGCTGTATCAGGGATAGTCAATTGACTCACACACGAAATTCTCTTGGTTCCAGTTTCTCATGATGCTTTCCCCCATCTTCTCTGATCTTTCTCTTTCCTGTGCTCAACTCTACCATCCCCTAAGAACACGAAGTTAAGTCATCCCTCTCTATCTCTCCATGCCATAATCATGAGTTCACACCGAGTACAGCATACACCAAGTACAGCATCATCCCAAGATCGACAGTCTCCTGCTCCCAGCCAGTTTCTGATGCAATTACACTTTAACCAATGAATAGAGTCTCAGCTGCCATCGCGCCTCCCTCCAAATCGACCGCCTCCAAGTACTCCTCCAATCTCGCTCGATCATAGCCTGCAAGTGCATCTCCAAACTCGCTTGGTCACAGCCTCAGAGTTCATCTCTGTGTTCACTCGATCTCGGCCTCCAAGTGCATGTCCAAACTTGCTTGATCTCGGCCTCCAAGAGCATCTGTGAGTTCACTCAATCTCTGTCTCCAAGTGCATCTCCAAACTCACTCGATCACGGCCTCCCAGTGCATCTCTGAGTTAACTCCATCTCGGCCTCCAAGTGCAACTCCAGACTCGATCAATCACGGCCTCCAAGTATATTGTTAAGGAGCGATGGTGGGTGTACGGAGATACAGGGGAAATGGAGGTGGAATGAGCGATGCGGAGTATATATTTGGGAGACCCCAGGGTAGATAGACAGCATCTCATCTTCATCTCATCTTGTCATACAACGAAAATACACACTCTATCTTTCCCAACTTTTGGTCTCACTCGCTCTGTCCGTGGATCCACGCAATTGCGTGCATCCCCACGGCCGGGTAGTATCATATCTTCTCACCTTCTTTCTCCGCTCCTCGAGACTAATGTAGAAGGAACGCGAGGTAAGATTTTCGCAGCGTCACCCATTGCATTGCAATCCCGATGCAAGCGTGTACCCAATGAACCCATTCCGACGTATGGTCACAGTTGGCAACAACGCCAGAATGTTTGTTTAAAATAGGAGATAGTCAGAGGGAGAAGAAATGGCGAAACGGCGATCGGAGGGCGATATGCAATGTGACGCGCGGTATTGACGCCAGGCACTGAGTAATCCGTCATCGGGGTGTCTCTGCCGGCTCTGACGGAGCGCGTCCACTCTGAAGGAGCCATCCCGCCCGGACAGAAATGTCTTTTGCTGATGCTCATGATCAGGCTCTCAAGGAGTGGGAAGTACACACTCTCGAGCATATGAAATGGAATGACAATCACCAACACACTATCAAAGACTGAAGTCGAGACATCGTGGAAAGCATCAGATGGTTGATGTGCCAGCTAGCCTATGCAGAGCTTCATATTTACACCCCTCAGCATTGCTTTAACAGCGATACGCCTCCGAAACGCCTCTATACTGCAATGCACTCTGCATACTGGTGGTGGGACACACAGTTAAGGAGAGATAGCAGAGGATGATGAAGTCTTAACTGACGTTAGGTCAACGATGAGAGTGTGGGATACTCTGACTCCCGTGTTACTCATGTCGGATGGAACACATCACTCGATTTTCGCTGGCGACAAGACAGAGCGGCCAGTATATATGGCAATTGGCAATCTATCTCCGAAGATCCACCAGATGCCCTGAAGGCACAGCGTCTTGATTGTCGCTCTCCTGTCGATTCTGATGAAGAACCGCAATATTCCTCAGAAGCGGCTGGATGAGCAGCGGCAGACAAACCACGAGGTGCAGAACATGGTACTCCGGTGGGTACTCCAGTCCCTTGCCTTGAAACAAAATCCCAGCGCCGAGAGCGGGTATAACAATGTTCTCCCTGCAGATGTCAACTTCAGGTGTTGCAAACTGGTTTTAGCAGCATGGCTTGCAGATTGCCCTCAATAGAGCACCCTACATCATCTCGAGCGGCATATCTGTCTCTGAAGCGAGTGTCCCCAGAATGAACTTGGACATTCAATCACTCCTGACAAGCAACACCCCCATTGGGATCACAACCTATATCGAATGCTCAGCGATGCTAACATGAAGGCAGAGGATGCCAAACTCTTGTCCTGCCAGGTTCACCGAGGATTCAATTATTGTCAAAATATTCCCTGTATCATGAGTGACCTCCCGAAGCCCGACCTCCTCCATTCAATGCAGATCGGCACGGTTGACCACCTCCAGAAGTGAATTTTCCACTTCATGAAGACGCACGAATGGCTCAATGAGTAAAATGCAATATGGTCATCCGTGCCTGCTTGCCACGACCTCATACCAGAAACTAACTCGTATGAGGAAGTTCCTCAATGGAATGGGACGGAGATGAAGGAACAGAGCTGGTACCTGCCTGGAGTTGTAACGTCGTCTCTACGAGGAGGAATCCCTGGTCAGCGTCCCATATTCAATCGGGCAATTGAGTTCACACGGGTCTTGCTACAATTCTATCTGTATGCTCGATATAAATCTCACGATGACACAATATTGAGCTACATGGACGACGCCTTGCATCGTTTTAACATCTTCAACGATGTTTTCTTACTCGGGCAAGCCAACAAAAGGGCGAAGGCCAAAGCCAATGCCCTGAGAACAGAACTCATGAAGAAGTGAAAGGTAGCCGAGGAAACAAGTGCCGAAACTTTGACGCAGTTCAAGAAGCAGCGCGAGATGAACTCCTGGCGGGATTATCTCAGCCATCAGATAGATGTTCCCAAGGAGTTTGATGCTGACTTCAACTTTCCGGAGATCCACTTGATGGCGCATGGTGTCAAACATATCCGTCGATACGGAGCCTTGTAATAGTATTCTACCGAGAGACATGAACAAGCACATGAACTGAACCACAAGGACGGTTGGAACGCCTCCAATCACAATCCCAACTACCTGCTGCAAGTATTCACCTTTCAGCGTTGCTTTGTCTACTTCGAAATCAGAGAGCTCAATCTCCACGCCCTTGCTCAGCGTCTGGAGACCAGCGCCGCCACCTGCAAAGACCTCCCATCCGGTGCTGATCTAGCTGCCCCCCTGAGCTCCTAGACATATGAGAAGACCGGATTCATCGGACCCCAAAACCGCCATGATGGAAAGCATCCTGACGCTATAATCAAAGACTTCAGAGCATTACTCAACAATACGCAGGACACAACGCACCCGGTGACAATATATAACGGCATGCGGGAGTTTATGAAACATAACAGTCAAAAGAAGATGTATATATTGGATGAACAACAGCACGCAATGGATCTCTGTATTTACGATGGTATTATGATTCAAGTTGCGGGTTTAGAAGGTGAATGCATATCTCAGATGTGTCAACGCACAGGAAGCCAGAGATGGCACGGAAGGGATCGAATGAGCGACTGGGTGTTGGTAGAGCAATGCCTGGGTAGGTGTTATGGCACGCTGAATGGTCGTCTCTGATGGCAACTGCAATGACTATTCAAAATCAAGCTCTTGAACGAGGATGGCTCTTTCGTTGAGTACTGGTTAGCCCTGGCGCTCACCACAATACCTTAAAACTCAGGTAACTGGGAACCCTTCTCAAAATTTGTACAAATGAGAAAAGCACCGGCAGCCATTTTTTTGGAAGTATTCAGCGTCGGAATCATCATTGGCTGCGTGCACCTATTTCCGGAAATCGCTACTAGTTGTAAGATAGGAGACGGACGGATCGAGCGATGGATTGTTACTAGCCTCATAGATGTGGCGACTTCGACTGATGTGTATAATTAGTAAAGAGAGAATTGCATTTTGCACGCAGGTAGAAGGAACGTGAGCAGAGGTTTTTGCAGCAGCACCCATATCATTGCGATCCCAATGCAAGTGCGTACCTAAAGAACCCATTCCGATGTATGGTCACATTTGGCCACAACGCCCAAGTGTTCATCAAAAATAGGAGACTGACAGAGCGAGACGAAACGGTGAAACTGCGAAGGGAGGGGAATCAACTCAGCAACGCGTGGCATTGATGCCAGGAGCGGAGTACGCCGCCATCAGGATATCTCGGATGGCTCTGACGGACCGCTTCCACTCTGATGGAGCCAACCCGCCTGGACGAAAATCATTTTTGCTGATGAATTGAGTAGTGAATTGCATTTCTGATTTACCAATCAGCCGGATACATGACCACGCCTGATGTTGAATTGAGAAGTTTATACCCTGTTCTACAAGGATGCAGTTTTGGCAATTGCAATACAGGTTCAAGCTCTTATTGTGATTTAGATAGGACCAAGACAGACCTACACTGGCTCATGGTTGGTAAACAACTTCTTAACACAGGTACGTGCATCAGTACGACTAATTGAGCTAATGATACTGAAACAATTGGAGCGTAAGTGGCGGCAGTACTGAGCACAAGTTGCATTCATTGCCATATGAAGTTTCAATATCCAAGTGAAACCTCAAATTTACATATCCATACTCACATGATTTGAAGAAAGTTCAAATGGAAAGCAAGTGCTAATCTGATCGATGAGCCACTGGACAAGTGGCCAATACACCAACAGAATCACCTTCACTACATTGACTTTTACTGTCAAGATGTTTCGGAGACATTGTATACGCTAAGCCAACTTTGGATCCCTGCACTGCAATGCAGCCTGGATCAGATCATAATCTTTACAGTTGACTTCGTCAGCTTGTGGTATTCTGACCATTTTCACTGGATCAGCCTATGCACACTCAGAAATAATTGTCCTCAGCACCATGAGAGTTGGTCTGCCAGTATCTGTAGCTGCACATGGTAATGTCAACATTCTTTGCACAGAAGATCTTTCTGGGTCCAGCCAGACACGGCAACCAATGAGAGCAATAGACATAAGGCAACTAAACTGCAAACAAGGGCCAAACAGCTTCCTCTTGCCCATCATTGAAGTCTGCATTCAGACAACCCCTCAGATTGTCTCTCTGAGCCTCTTATAGCTATTAACAACTAAATTAATATATAACAGTCCCGCTCTGGAGCACTTTGAAATTGGAACAAGTTTGGTTGCGAGATGCATAAGATAGCGGTTGATACTGGGCATTGGGTTCTCAAACTGGAGAAGGCTTACCCTCAGACTCTGCAGCATTTGTGCACAGAAAACCCCAAAAGTTCAATTTCAAATAGTTTCGCAATTGTGGTCAGCGATAGCAATGGGCCCGGGGAACCCGCCAGCAGTCTGGGGTTGGACCGCAAAACTGGGTCAGTTCTGTTCCAGACCCGTCCAAAAACCCGACCCACTGACTCTTGGTGGGCCACACACCGACCTGTTCCCGTCAACCCACTGGTTTCGCCAGGTTCGGCTTGACTCGGATGTGACAATCTGCAGTTCTGTGTGTCGGGTTTCACAGTTATGCTCGCATTCAGATCTGCTACTGTTAATCAAAAACAATTGACATTGGTACGTCACGGATTATCTTTGACGTATTGGCTGCTGTAATGCGTAAAATGAACAGACTCACATGCCTCAATAGATCCTGAAATTGAACGTCAATGGAGTGTCAACGATGTTTGGCCTTGCATGTTCGGTGACATGAGGGGTGCTTGATATCAAGCATTCATAAACAAGGGTATGGCAGCCTGTATTGGCAGATATGTACAGAATATTCCCGCGACATCCTCTGGGAAAGCAACTACGTATTTCATTGACAGAGCTACCACTAAGTATGCTTGAGCCTTTTACAATGCAAAAACAGTCAAAACAATGTATATAGACCATAATGGCCACATCGCGCTGCGATCGACCATGATGGAAGGCCAACAATCGTTGACACTCTGTTGACACTCTTTTTCAAGTTAGGGCAGGGAGCGTTTCAGTTTCTTTTTTGCCTATAAAGGTAGCCAATACTCCATTTATGACTGTTTGCAACCTGTTGCCCCCCAGCTGACCCAAAATACACGACCAACAATCGTTGACACTCAGTTGACGTTCATTTTGAAGATGGGGCAGGGAGGGTATCGCAATCTGTATTGCCGATAAAGGCGGCCGATAATTCCTATATGACTGTCTGCAACCTAGCGGTGGTGTGAATACCCAGGTTGCATGACCAAAAATCATTGACGCTCCGTTGACGCTCATTTTCATGATGAGGTAGGGAGTGTGTCACGATACTTTTTGCCAATAAGGGCGGCCAATACATTGATTATGTATAACCACGAACATATCAATCCTTAATTGCCTGACTTACGAGACCATAAAATCATTCACGCACTGTTGACCCACATTGTCCAGATGAGGTTGGGAGCATGTTGTGCTGATTTTTGCCTATATTGGCAGCGAATACATCGATTATGTATAACCATGACCATATCAATTCTTAATTACCTGACTTACAAGATATAAAATCATTGACACACTGTTGACGCTCAATTTCAGGATAGGGTTGGGAACATGTTGTGATACATTTTGCCTATAAAGGCGGCCAATACTTAGATTATGTATCACCATGACTACATCAATTCGTAACTATCTGATTTACCAGACCTAAAATCTTTGACTCACTGTTGATGCTGATTTTCAGGATGGGGTAGAGAGGATGACACTAGACATTGGGCCTATATAGGCAGCCAATACTTCGATTATGCATAACCATAACCTAATCAATTTTTAAATACCAGACTTACATGACCTAAAATTGTTGATGCTCCATTGACGCTCATTTTGCCACAGGTGTATGCACAATATGCAATCATTTGATTTGGCGTAGTCCATCATTCACATTGTTTTGGCAGTCTTTGTAGCATTTTCATTTACATTCTTCCTGATCACTACATCATTCTTTGATAATACATATGAATATATGATAATAATCTACATAATCCCGTGCCATTCGATCAATGCTTGTCATCACTTGCAAGTTTGCTCAATAGGCTGCTCTGGCCTTCAAAATGGATGTTAGCTGCATTACCACACAGCGGATAGTGTACTAACCAGTGGATGTTCCTTCATCAGTTAGCATATCTGGATCAAAATCTGTCTCGTGCGGGCTATCCTGGGCAGATGCATCAAGAGTAAAAAATTCAGCACAGGGAAGAGATGAATGTGAATACCCATATCAGGCTGCCAAATTGATGAGTTGGGAACGTTGAGATCCGGAATTGTTACCGGTTGGGGTGACAGGCATTCTGGGAAGAGGTGCTGTTGGCTCCAGAGTCGGCTGTCTGCATCGGTTGGGTGTGGGTGCACCTGTTCCTTTGCGTCTCCAGCGTGTCTGAGGATGCTTCGCAGTGCCATTGTGGCAGGAAAGGCATCCGGCGGTGTGGTTTTGATAAAGTATAGCCCGGTGTCATTCTATCGCAGCCTTCACCTTGCTATGCCCAGGAAACTCCACATCTGCCATCTTCTCATCTCGGACCTCGGCGCCAGGTTACTTCATCAGATATTCTTTTTCCCCCATTGCCGTGCGCGAAAACCCTTCTTTGGCCATTGTGGCCATATCCAAGGCCAGGCACATGTGGACTGTTCCGGCTGTACCTGACCTCCTTGCCTTGCCATAGTAGCAGACATGTTGACAACCTACAAGAAATAAGTTGCTGCTTGTAACAATGAGATTTGGCTATTACTTCTACCATATACACTTCCTTAGCCTCCTATAAGGTGATTGAAGCCTGTTTCGTCCACTCACAGGGATGCTTATCAGGAAATTTGTTCGCAACAATCCCAGAGCCGACAACATCATGATGTTCGTGTTGCCGGACAGTGTGGAAAAATGCCTTGTTCGGCCAGGGAGGTCTCCCGTTACAGGCAGCAATAAATTGGGCACGTAGCGCTCTCCAGACACCTGCTGTGTGATATACGATTAGTTGACTGTCATTTACCTCGATATAGATATAGTCACGTGCAACCGCAGACTGCTTTACATTCTTGCTGCTTCCAGTCTTACGGACGATTTCCAAATGTGCATCCTAGGTCATATGTGTGGAAGCTGCATCGGCGGCGTCATGGTGGACTAAGTGGTGTCTGCATTCGTGCTGTGTGCCAATGAGTGACGTATTTGAGATAGCGCTCGCCAATCGGCTTGATTCAGATCTGCTCTCACCTGGCTGAAGTAGTTGTGTATCCATGATTCGCTGGTGTGGAATAGGAGAGGAAGATGATATCCAAAAGATGTGGGATATCCTGAGTATTAAATAGTTAGCTTCATGTCAAAATCAAATAAATAGCAGCCAACATGTTCGTTATACTCAAGATGAATCCTGCTGAGTATGGCTGCAAGATGCAGGTGTTTCCCACCGCCCCGCAATGTGCAATAAGTCGGTCTGATGTTGTTTGTTTGTTGACAGGGATGAAATGTGGTGTAAGACAGCTGAAATTGCATGATTGTCAGATACAAATAGGACATTATTCGAGGGACAGGACGTCTGCTGGCGTTTGTCTCAAATAATCCCCGGGATATGATATGAAACTGACGCTTACAATCAAGTCATGTTGTACGGTTAGCCCAACTATTCGCAATTCATTGACAGTCAAAAGAGAGATTTCGCTTTGTTCAAGATGAGTAAACATACCAACCTTGACATAAAAGACGCAGCTTGCCTCCATATTGTCCATATCTTGCAACATCCAACATCTCAACCAACAACAAAGTCAATGCAAACTACAATGGTCAATGCTCAGAATAAGAACCTTTCGCCACTTCCGGCAGGCAAATATTGCAAATTGACACAGCAGTCCACCCAATGATGTCATCAAGTCCATGACGGCAAGAGCGGCTTGAAAGCAGAAAGAGTCCGAGCCCTTGGGGCATTGCGCAGCTTGCGATCCAAAAAGAAGCTTGAGGCCAAGAAACGACGAGAAATACACTTTTTAAGCAATGAAGAGAATGAACCATGCATTGAGGATTATGTTGAGAGTGAAACTGCTGGTGCCAGAAAGCGAGGCAAAGACGCAGAGACAGCGGATCAGCAAGTGCAAGAAGATATGAACACAGCTGAAAATGCCCGATTGAGAAACAGAGAGCCCAAAAAGACATATCAGGAGATGATAGTTGCTATCGGAGTCAGTCTGGGTGATGTTGCAAGTTCCGACAATCAGGACGATGGGGAAGATGAGGATGATGAGAAGACAGAGCAGGGCCAGCTGACCGAGGATGACGAACCCGGTCGGGTGACAGGCACATTCAGCAAATCGGTACGGCAGCCCATGGAGAGGTTTTGGCAGAAGCAGATGAACCTTGCTGAATTGAAGCAACCGGGAAGGGAGGACTTAGCCGACTTCTTCCGTGAACAATAGAAGAAGTACGGCACATCTGAATTGAGGGTTCCAGCAGTTGTTACACCACACAACAGATGTCGATGCATTGGCCCCTGCACCGACAACATTTGAAGAGCTGATGGAGTGCCATTACATTGTCCCCGGAATGTTGCGTATTCCGCAAGGGACTTCTCCACCAGGAAGCAGTCAGATGAGGCGAGGTGATGAGAAGCTGCAGTTGAAGACAACTATACTCAGTGTTGGGCCCGGCGTGGAGCGCAATTCATCGCTCATTCCGAATGCGAAGCCTGTAGAACTAGTAAGCTTTTACCCCTGCATGTAGCCTCCCCAGCTAATCACCATATGAAAACCGGATTCAGATGAAGACATGGTGACGGCTTCTGTGTGAGCGAAGGAATACAGAGGCAAATTGGTATTTTTGACGTCATATCTCGATGCAAAGCAATTTGTGTACCAATGTTGCCACGTGTCAAGTGATTCTTCATTTCAGTGACCAAATTGTGAGATATGATAATTCGTCTGTCTATGTGCAAGGGTCAAACGCACCATGCGAAAGTGTCAGAATCCAAATCAGTCCGTAAGACGGCCAACACATTCGATTTCTATTTGCCAATTACTGTTCAGTGACAAAGCAAAAGCCATATCAGTGATGAAATAGACTCACAAAATATAAGTGAGTGATGTCATACAAGTCATAGAAAGAGAGGTCAGTGCCCAATACGAATCTGTCGGAATGACGACCATCATGCTGCATTCATCCACCCAGCCAACTGCATAATACTCCGCACAGACCTGGTGCACATCGTTGAGATATTTGAAATTGCTTCTGGTATGTCATGGAAATCGAGGAGAAGGAGCTGGATGAGTTAAGGTGAGGAAGTCAAACTATATTTACCGAAAACTTGTGAAATGATCTACATGCCGTAAATTGCTGGCCAAAGGCACCGGAATGTGATAGGGCCACGTCATCTCTCACTCAGATAATGTGGATAGAGATTGATCAGAAATTGAGAGGTAAGAAAAATCCTGGATGCAAATGATAATACCTACAAACGCAGGACTGGATGTCCATAATGAGTATACGATTGTTTGCATGCAATGATTGAATGTACGAAGACTGTTTCGATGTGATTAATGTGAGCGTCAACAGATCATCAACGCTTTTCAGTCTTACACATTCGGCAATCAAAACACTGCATTGTCACATCTTTCCCAAGTGTATTCATTGGCTGGCATGGTAGTGAAAAAGTCAAATGACATGCTTTTTACCCCATCCTAAAAATGAGCATCAACGAACTGTTAACTATTTTAGGTCTTGCATCTAGGAAAATCAAAAGGGCTATGCGGCGACATCAACCCATAATCGAACCATACGCCGCCTTTCTCTCAAAAAATGCTTGTGACAACAAACCAACTTTGTCCTCAAAATGAGCGTCAATGCAGTGTAAATGACTTATGGCCTTGCATCTTGGAAAATCCAATGGCTGTGCGGCAACATTAACCCATAATCAGACTATTGGCTGCCATTCTAGGCAAATGCGGTTCTGACAGCATTGCTACTATGTCTTAAATATTAGCGTCAAAAGGGCGTCAATGATTGTAGGACTTGCATCTCCGATAATCAAGGGGCTGTGCAATGACATTAATCTGTAATCGAGCTATCGGCCGCCTTTGGAGGCAAAAATGCTCTCGACGACATCGCTCCTCTGACCCAACAATGTGCGTCAATGAAGCGTCAACCATTTCCGGCCTCGCATGTTCAATAATCAAGGGGCTGTATGGTGAGATAAATCCATAATCAAACTATCGTCCACCTTTCTAGGTACCAATGCTGGCGTCATCATCGTAACTTTGTCCTGAAATGATCTTCAAAGGCGTTTCAATGGAGCGTCAATCATTTTTGATCTTGCATCTTGCATAATCTATGGGCAATGAAATGCAGCTAATCCACAATCAACCTACCAGCAGCCTGTGTTGGGAAAAATACTAGTGAGAATATCGTGTCCCCCTCCTACAGTTGAGCGCCCTCAGAGCGTCAATAATGTTTGTGGTGGCTCAGCAAGCTACACAACAATGAACTGCATTGCGGCATTCCTGAATTGAGTTTTACGCGGGCAGTCTTTTTGATATGTCCTTGTGTACCATTTCACACATATTCCTGCACTGTCCCACAAATCGGAATTTTTTGCTCGTAGCTCTAGAGTCAATATTTAAGAACCGGCATTCACCTTTGGTATAATGTAACTTTCGGTAGTCGTTCCAGTTGGACAACCAAACTTTCTATTTCCTACTGCCTTGTCGGATTCAAAATCTTTAAATACCTCATTGCTAGAGGTTATGGTCTCTTCCAAAAATGAAGTTGTCTTGATTTGTGATTTGAGCGACCTTACTTTACAAATCATCTTCAATGCTTGGTGGTCGTCAATAAATGTAGTCTTGAAACGTCCTGTTGCTTGGAATAATTCTAGACATGCGTCTTGATGGGGATTTCACTTGCACTGCGGAATTGAGCAGACCGGCTGCCCTGGAATCATATGTATCATTTATCATCAAGTTCTTCGCCATCCATCAGAACTTGAGACCAGCTCAATGGGGAAACAATTGCTGGCAAAAGGTCACATCGCAAAGTTTAACCAGTTAACAGAGTAGGAAGTTACTGAATTGACCAGTTCAACGGTCGATGAAACAGCTTTGGCCATCCTGAAGAAGCAAGGAAGTCGAGGAATTGCAAGAGTAAGTTCGCAGAGGATATTCATATTTGACAGCTAGGTTAATCCATATTGACCGGAATTACAGGCAAAACGCTCCAAACTGCCAGGTAAGGACTTTGAAACTTGCCAATTTCAGCAAGGCACATGGAATCGCTACCATAGGTTAGGTTTTGGCTTGGCCCACATTGCCTGGAATGCTTTATCGAAGATCGAGCTACGACAGTCATATAAAGCATTACGAAGTGACCTCATGCTGCCGTCCACCACGACCCTCAGCAGCATACCCCGGAGGCAATGATCAGTGACCGTGGACGCAATAATCAAACAATTTCCGTCACGATCTAAAGTTAGTTTAGCTTTGGACAGATGCACATCAACTAACACACTTGCCATAATGTCAGTCATTGCTTACTATATGGACGGAAATTGGGCATTGCATGAAGTATAACTGGCTTTCGATGAGGTTAATCGCCTGTTCATTTCCGTTTTAGAAAGCCAATCAAAGATGATAGGTCAAGCGCCAACATACTGGAGCAAGGCTAGCTGTGCATTTGAAGGACTTGCTTGATTGCTTTGAGCTTACCGACATCCGGTTGCTTGGAATAACGACTGATCAAGCTTCCTCAAATTACTCGATGACACGCGAGCCGCAAACAACACTTGAGGCATCATGAATCGTGTGGGCTGCATTGAGGAACCACATATCATGCATGGCGCACGTCATACAGCTGTCTTTCTATGCATTCATGAGTAGTCTGGGTCTAAAAGGCCACACCAAGTCTTGGGAAGCCCATGAGCGCGATCAGCAATTTGGGGAGAATGAAAGCATCTACATTCGGAAGAGTCACAGACTCCGGAGAGAGGGCAATGCATGAATCATCAAGGTGTCGGTCATGAGCTCAGGTTTAGCAAAGATAATTGAGAAAGTACGTATTTCAAGATATTTTGAAAGTCCTGAAACTGACCTTCATATTGCTGAGAATGCTTGCTGTATTGATTCTTCGGACACCTGGTCGTCAAAACGAGTCCATTCACTGTCTAAAAGCTAATGTCCGCATCGCAGTACTACCTATCATGGTTGTGAAGACAGATTGGAACTTGTCACTGGAGTTGCTTGTGTGAGCCTACCAATTACGAGAAGTCACGCACGAGTGGCTCTAGAATCTAAAATATAGTGATTACCAACCACCCTTCACAACACACGATGCATGGACCATTGTTAAGTTCGTCATTGAAGTTATCAGGCGATTCCACTATTTGACCCTGTGGATGTCAAAGCGGCATACAGACACATTGCATCACGTTATCCCAGTGTAAAATGACATGCTTCATCACATGGATGGCGTTATGCGAGCCTTGGCCAAGCACAAGACTCAATGGAAGGAATACTTGTTCATGGCCATGAAGTTAGCTCGACAGAAGCTGTTCAATTATTATGCTTAAGTGACTTGATTGACAGGTCTGCTTCTCATTGCAGATCATATCCTCGATCCTATCCAGAAGTTGCGATTGTTTAGAACGTGGCACAAGGCAATGGATATTATTCCTGAGGATGACACATCCTATACTACACAATACCAATAGGCCTTTCGGAAGTGTGTGGAGAATGCATTCTGTGCGAAACGTTGATGTGTGCCGGTCAATAAACCGGACAGTGTACTGAGCAGCAATCCTGTTCCCTCCGCAACGGCTTCAGGATCCTGTGAATCATCCTTTGATCCATAGGCTTCGTCCAGCGATGATGGTGAATACTTAAGGTCTAACAATGGGGCTGAAACGACACGCATCTGGAGTGATCGCGCAGAATGCTGATTGCCTGCTGTCAAGCTCTATTTGAATTCACCGCCTGAAGCGCCAAAGAACTGGGGGCAAATTAATCCGAATCTCAATGATTACCACTCCGACCCAATGGAGATTAGCAGTACACCTTGGTCACTGGACATTACTGACTGGTGGCGCCAATAAGATGAAACGCACTCAAAGTATGCTGATTTCTCCAATGTGGCGTGGGACATATTTGCCATCATACCACATGGTGACAGAGTCGAGGCCAGGACTTCACTTGGCTGTGATGTTAGCGGCTGGAGGCAGTCAAAGACCACAAGCGAGACCCTTCGTAGAAAGGTTGTTGTAAGGAAGTTTGCTCGAGCTGATAACAGGCTTTTGGCAGTTGATGACCCAGCATTGAACACGACAAACACAGAAAATGACTCAGAAATGAAGAAAGAGGCAGAGGAAAGGAAAGTACACAGAATGGGCGGGTGGGAGGGACGGAACACGTTCCTGTGTCTTCGGTTTCTGCGAACCTAGCCTCATATGACACTCCCAGCTCAAGAAGTCACTTGCGGCATTTGTAATTTTCCGGGGACGCTATCAAGTGTCTCCAGAGGCTCACTAAGTGTCATCAGCCCAGATGAAGCTGCATCATCTTCCGTTGGAGGTTGAACAACAGCCAGAACCTTCAAGTCAGTCATCCCGTACTTGTTATCCCTCTCATCGAAGTAGTCAGCCACATCTCCACAGCCTGGTTGCGTCAATTCGTCAAGCTTCATCTGCATCGGCCGAACACGCTTCATGCCATACTGTACAGATTTGGAGATCATGCCCATCACCCACCCGGGTTCGTCATCATCGCTAAGCTTGCCCTGAGCAGGATCTTCTTCATCATCATTGTCGTCTTCCCAATCCTCCCCGTCATCGGAACTTGCAAGATCGCTCAGACTATCTCCGATGGCATTCAACATCTCCTCACATGTTCTTTCAGGCTTGGTGGTTGTCAATCCCGCCTATTGAGCATTTCTCATATCATCCTGCTTTTGTGTAAGTGCTGTCTCTGCGTCTTCAACTCGCTTTGTTGCCACAGGGGTCTGTCATCCCACATAATCCTCAATCCATTTCTCTTTCGCTTCGTTACTTAGGAAGCGCGTTTCCCGTCATTTCCCCGCTGCAAGGTTCTTTTGGGAACACAAGATACATAACGCTCCAAGGCCTTTGACCCTTTCCGCTTCCAAGCCGCTTTTGCCCTGATCCGCTTGATGACGTCGTCGTGTGGAAAACTGTGTTGAAATAGCCGTATTAGCCTGCCGGTAGAGGTGAAAGGTTCTTTTTCGGAACATTGACCATTGTATTTTCTGTTGGCTTTGTTGATTGACAAGACGTTGGATTTTGCAAGATATGGACCATATAGAGGCAAGCTGCATCTTTCATGTCAACGTTGGTACTCTTAATCGACTTGGAAAAAGCAAAATCTGAGTTTCGACAGTCACAACATTGGGAATAGCAATGCTAACCATACATCATGACACGATGTTTCGCCTCTGTATCATGTGAAATCCCAGGTATTTCTTGAGACAAACATCAGCAGATGTCCTTTCCAACGAAGAATGTACTGTTTTTATCACACAAGCACGAGATTTCGACTGTCTTTCACCGTGATTTATCCTTGTGAACAAACACACAAAATCGGACCGACTTGGTGCAAATCACAGGGCAGTTGGCAATCCGTGCAACCGGCAGCTATGCGCTACAGGATTCATCATGTGTAGAACGAGCAAATTGGCTGTTACGCATGCCATTTTGACTTGAAGCTAACTATATATTTCTCAGGACTTCCCACTTCTTTTCGTTATCTTCTCCATCAGGACTTCCCACTTCGTTTGGTTATCATCATCTCTTCACTTCCACAGCAGCAAATCATGGCTCCACAAACGCCTCAGCAAGGTGAGCATCGAACAGAATGGAGCAGAACGACGGGCGCTTCTTTCAATACCCCACCCGCTGAGACCCAACTTCAATGATGACACCACTTAGCTCACCGCGACGCAGCAAATGCAGCCACCGAAAACATGACCTTGGACGCACAGTTACAAATTGTCCTTAAAACCGGATGTAGCAAGAACAGGAAGCTGCACACGTTCGGATGCGAGTATACTCGAATTGATGTAGACGACCGTCAACTAATGATATAACATTCAGCTGGTGTACGTAGAAAGCTGTGTGACGAATTTCTAGCCACCTGTAATGGGAAACCTCAATGGTCGACCAAGGCATTTGTCCGCACATTCCACGAAATCGAACATCATGATGTGGTCAGCTCTGTGATTTCTGCAGACGAATTAAGTCCTGGTGATCCCCGACAGTGGCCCAAACAGGCTTTAACCACATTAGAAGATTCTACGGAAGCATATATGGTTGACGTAATGGCTGAATCTACTATGTAGACGCAGCAACTAATTTCCTTGTAGGTTTTCAACATGTCTGCAACTATGGCAAGGTAAGGAGGTGGGGTACAGCTAGAACAGTCTGACATGCGCCTGGCTTTGAATATGGCTAAAATGGCCAAAGGGGAGTTTTCGCACGCCGCAATAGAGGAAACGCAATTCCCAATCAAGAAACCTCAGGCGGAAGTCCGAGAAGAGAAGAAGCGGGGCGTTGAGTTTCCTGGGCATAAAGATGTGATGGCTGCGATGGGAAGACACTGGGCTGTGCTTTGGCAAAATCAGACGGATGGCTGCCTTCCTTGCCAGAATGGCACAGCACAGATTCCCCGGACACGCTGGAGACGCAACGGCACGGGTGCACATCCACCAGAGCGACTCAGACAACTGACACCAGAACCTATGCCACATCCACCCGAAACACCACCTGTTCCACCCGGTAACATTGAGCCAGCGCACTGATCCGAAATCGAAGGTGTGGCACCCTGATATGTGTATATACCTACTCCTCTTCCCAGTGCTCAACTTATCAATCATGATGCATATGCCAAGAATCGCAAGCATGATAAAGATTTTGATCCAGATTTGCTGACTGATGAAGAAACATCCACTGGTTTGTACACTATCTGCTGCGTGGTAATGCAGCTGACATCCATTTTGCAGACAACAGCAGCCAATTGAGCAAACCTGATAGTGAAGATGAGCATTGATCAAATGAAACGAGATTTTTGAGTGTATTATTATCTACAATTAGTGGACACTTTAAAGTATATTTTAAAGAATATATTAATATGTATTATTAAAGAACAATGTTTTGATGAAGGAGAAAGTATATGAAGACAGTACAAAGGCTGCCAAAACACCATTAATGATATATTACGCCAAAATAAATGACAACATATTGTGGGTACTCCCATGGCAAAATGAGCGTCAACAGAGGGTCAACAATGTTTGGTCTTACATCATGGGTAGTCTGCTTGGCGAACGGCTGGGACCATTCATAAATGCGGTATTGCCTGGCTTGATAGGCATAAGAGCGAGCCTCACGCTCCCTGTCCCATTCTGAAATTGGGCGTTAACGGAGCTTCAACAATTTTTGGTTTTGTAAGTCGGGTAAGTCAAAAGCGATATGGTTGTTCCTATATATAATCAAAGTATCGGCCGCCATTATTGGGACAAAAAATAGCAACACGCTCTGTGCCCCTTCATGAAAATGGGCGTCAACGGAGCGTCAACGATTTTTGGCCTTTCATCATTTGTAATCAAAGTGCAATGCATTTGTCATTGGGTTTATATGATGTTCTGACAGTTTTTCTAGGCTGAAACGGTCATGAACTCTTCGTTGCATCATTGTATATGCATGTAGTTGTTACTGTCCGGGAGGCTGTCGCGGGAATGTCGCTTGCTTATCTGCCTAGAGAGGCTGCCAATTCCTCCTTAATAGAGGTTTGCAATCATGCGCCACTTATATTACCCAAGATGCGAGACCTTGCATTGTTGATGCTCATTTGACGCTCATTTTCACGATGGGGCCCGGAGCGTGTCGCTTCTGCTTTTGCTTATAAAGAAGGCCAATACCTCAGTTATGACTAGCTGCAACCAATGCCTGCTCTGATTACCCAGGAGGCAAGACCTAAAATCATTGACACTCTGTTGACGCTCATTTCCAGGATGGTGCAGGGAGCGTTTGTCTACATATTGTGATCCGCAAGGTGGCCTATTCATCCAAAAAGAACATCGACATACCATCGTGAATATTTTACTAGTCACAGTCAGATATCTGAATGCGACCATAAATTGAACAACCTGAAATGCAAAACCGGATATTGGACCCGATGGGTCTAGCCAAACCTGGCCAAACCCGCGAGCTGACGGGTGCGGGGCCGGGTTTGGACCCTCAAGAAGCTGCTGGTCGGGTTTTTGGATGGTTCTGGAACCGAACCGATCCGTTTTTTCCATCCAAACCTGGACCGCTGGCGGGTTAACCGGACCTGTTGCTGACACTAGATGCATCACACGAAGTTCATCCACGAAGATCCCGGAGCTGACTACATCATCCTGTTCGATTTCACGCAATGTGTGGACAAATGCTCTGGTTGACGATGGAGGTTTCCCGTTATGAGCGGTGATACATTGGACAGGTAGCTCTCTGCCTACACTCACTGTACATTGTACGGTCAATTGATGGCCGTTCGCCATGGTATGAATATAATCACATCCAATTGCACGGTGCTTCATATTCTTGCAACTTCTGGTCTGACAGAGGATTTGTAAATGTGCATCCTGTCTCATATTTTTGGTGGCTTCATTGGCAGAGTTGCGGTGGATTGACTGGTGTCTGGGTTCTAGCTGGGTGCCTAGGAGTGACGTATTGGATGAAGTGCCCGTCGATTGGCTTGTTTTCGATCCTTCGCCACCTGGCTGAGGTGGTTTTATATCCATGATTTGCTAGTGTGGAATAGGAGAGGAAGATGATAATAAAAAGAAGTGGGAAGTCCTGAGGAATATATATTGAGCTCAATGTCAGAATGGAATAAGTAGCAACCAACTTGGATGTTACACTCAACATGAATCCTGCTGTGTATGACTGCAAGTTGCAGGGGTTTCCCACTGTCTGGCAATTTGCATTCAGCCCATCTGATGTTTTTTGTTCGTGTCCAGGGATAAATTGAGGTGTACAACAACCGAAATCTCATGATTGTCAGCCATGAATAGGACATTCTTCGAGCGAAAGGATATCTGCTGATCATTATGTCAAATAATCCCCGGGACAATCCATGAACCTGACGCTAACAATCCCGCTATCTTGTACGGTTAGCCTAACTAATTCCATTTTATTGACAGGCAAAGGGCAGATTTGGCCTTGTTCAAGTTGAGTAAACGTACCAACTGTGACATGAAAGACGCAGCTTGCTTCAATATTGTCCATATCTTGCACCATCCAACATCTCGCCCAACAACAAAGTCAACACAAACTACAATGGGCCATCCTTCGACAAGGAACTTTTCACCAATTCCAGCAAGCAAATAGGCCAAATCCACAAAGCGGTCCACACGATGACGTCATCAACCGAATGAAGGCAAGTGCTGCTTGGAAGCAGAAAGAGTCCGAGCCCTTGGGGCATTGTGCAGCTTGCAATCCATACAGAGGCTTGCGGCTAAGAAAGGATGAGAATCACACTTCTTAAGCACTCAAGAGAAAGACAAATGGATTGAGGATTATGTTGAGAGAGAAACTGCTGGGGCAAGAAAGCGAGATCCAGATGCAGAGGCAGCGGTTAGGCAGGAGCAGGAAGACACAGGGACAGCTGAAAACGCGGAAATGACAACCAGAGAGCAAGAAAAGATGTTTGAGAAGATGATTGTGGCTATCGGAGACAGTGTGAGCAATCTTGCAAGTTCCGACCAGGGGGAGGATGAGGAAGATACGGATGATGAAGAGATGGAGCAGGGCAAGGTCAGTGAAGTCGACAAACCCGGCTGGGTGATGGGCAAAAACTCCAGAATGGTACAACAGCGCATGATGAGGTTTCGGCAGAAACAGATGAAGCTTGACAACTTGACACAACCAGGATGGAGGGACGCAGCCGACTACTTCCGTGAAAGAGATAAGAAGCATGGCGTATCAGAATTGCAGCTTCCGGCAGTTTTTCATCCGCAAATGGATGTTGAGGTAGCTGCACCCACACCCACAACATTTGGACAGCTTACGGAGTGTGTTAATATTGCCACCGGAATTTCGGAAATGCCGCAAGGGACTTCTCGACCAGGACGTAGTCATATTAGACGAGGTTCTGTGATGCCACAGGTGGACAGAGGTATAGCCGGTCTTGCGACCACCGTGGATCCTGATTCATCACCAATTCACAATGCCAAACCTGTTGAACTTGTAAGCTGTTACCCGTGCATAGTACCTCACCAGCCAATTACCATATAGACATTGGAGTTGGACGAAGACAGGGTGATAGCTCCTGCGTCATCGGAGGTATGAATAGGCAAATCGGTATTTTTGACGTCATATCACTGTCAAAAACAATTGTTGTACCAATTTTGCTCCGTGTCAGCGCTTTGTTGATTTCCAGGACCAAATTGTGAGGCATGAAAATTTGTCTGTGCATGTGCAAGGGTCAAACACACCATGCGAATGTTCTAGAACCCAACTAATCTTCTATGATGGCCAATAAGCTCGATTTCATTTTGCCTATTACTAATAAGTGACAAAGCAAAAGCTATATTAGTGACAAAATATACTACCAAAATTTAAGTAGGTGATGTCATACGAGTCATAGAAGGAGCAGTCCGTACTCAATACGAATCAGTCTGATTGACAACCATCATGCTGCATTTATCCATGCATCCAACTGCATAACTCTCCGCACAGACCTGGTGCACATGGTTGAGATATTTACAAATACTTGTGGTATGTCATGGAACTCAAGGAGAAGGAGCTGGATTAGGCAAGGTGAGGAAGTCGAGAGATATTAATCAAAAACTGGTGAATCGATCTACATGCCATGAATTGTCGGCTGAAAGTGCAGGAATGTGATACGGCCAGGACATTACTCACTCAGATAACGTGGATAGAGGTGGTTCAGAAATTGAGAGCCCACACACCATCTGGATGCAATTGATAATACCTACAAACGCAAATTTGAATGTCACGAATGAATCTGCGATTCGTTGCATCCAATGAATGACGGTACGAAGGCTGTTTCGATGTGCGTCATGAGAACGTCAACATTGCGTCATTGATTTTTAGTCCTACACATTCCACAATCAATCGGCTCCATTGTCTTGTCCTTCCAGAGTAGATGTGTTGGTAAGTGATATAGCCAGGAAGGCAAATTGCTTGCTCATTGCCCGATCATGAACATGAGCGTCAACGGATTGTCAACGTGTTTCAGTCTTATACGTTCGACAATCAAAGGGCTGCATTGTCACCTCCTGCCAAAGTAAATTTTTTGGTCATTGTTAGAGCTTAATAGGCATATGGCACACTCATTGCCCCATCCTAAAAATAAGTGCCAATGGAGCGTCAATAATTTCGGGCCTTGCCTCTGTGAGAATCCTAAGGCTATGCGGCGACCTTGATGCACAATTGAAATATCGGCTGCGTTTCTGGGCGGAAATACTGTGAAACCTTCGCTACTATGTCCTAAGAATGAGCATCGATGGACTGTCAATGATTTTTCGCTTTGCATCGTGTGACACCCAATCTTTGTGTGGTGAGATTGACTCATAATCGAACTTTCGGCCGCTTTTCTGGGCTATAACGCTTGAGACAACATTGTTACTATGTTCTAAAATTGAGCATCAACGGAGCATTAACAATTTTTAGCCTTGCATCTGGGACATTGCAAGGGCGGTGTGGCAACATTAACCCATAATCGAACTATTGGCCGTCTCTCTAGGCAAACATGCTTCGGGCAACATTGCTACCATGTTCTGAAAATGAGTGTCAATGGAGCATCAACAATTTTCAGCCTTGCATCTTGGAAAATCCAAGTGCTGTGCGGCGACATTGTTCCATAATCGTAATATCAGCCTTCATTCCTGGCAAAAATACTTGGGACAACATCGCTACTAGGTCCTAAAATGAGTGTCAAAGGAGCGTCAACAATTGTTAGCCATGCATGTTGCAAAATGCAAAGGCTGTGCGGCGACATTAACCCATAATCAAACTACCGGACTCCTTTTTAGGCCAAAACGCTTGTGACAGCATCACTACTATGTCCTAAACCTGATCGTCAAAGGAGCGTCAACAATTTTTTTTCATGCAACTTTCAAAACCCAAGTGCTGTGCATCGACATACACCCTGAATCAATGTATAGGCTGCCTCTGTACACAGAAATGTCAGTAATAATTTTGCTACCGCCCCCTAAAGATCTGTGTCAGCAGAGCAGCAACAGGTGAAGTGGGGCTGAGTAAGCTTCACAGCAACGAAATGCCTTGCATCATTTGTAAATGGAGTTGTTAAAGCTCAGTCCTGCCAGTACAACGTTGTATACGACTTCACAACGATGCATGCAATGTCTCACAGGTCATACTTGGGTCTTTCATGGAGCCCAAGAGTCAATATTTAAGCACCAGCATTCTACTCAACAATAAGGTAACTTTTAACAGTCTATCAACGTGAATTACACAGCTTTCAAATTCCTACAACAATGTCGGATTCCCAATCTATCAATACCTTGTTGCTAGACATTATGATATCTTCCAAAAACGAATGTGTCATTAGTCACTATTTGAGCGACCTTACTTTACAAATCATATTCGATGTTTGGTGTGCTTCAAGGAATGTTGGCTCAAAACTTCCTATTGCATGGAGGTATTCTAGACATGGGCCTACGTGTTGCATCTATTTGCACTGCAGAACTGAGGAGACTGGCAAGCCTGGCATCATATGTATTGTTTGTCATCAAGTTCTGTGCGATCCATCAGATCATGGGACCAGCTCCAACTGTAAACACTTGCTACCGCAAGCTCAAATTGCAAAGTTAAACGAATCAACAGAGTCGGATGTTTCTGAGTTGACCAATACAACCGTTGATGAAACAGCTTTGGCCATTTGAAGATACAAGGGGGTCGTGGAATGTCAATAGTAAGCTTGCAAAAGAAATTGATATTCGACAGGTAGATTTTACATATATTAACACAATTGACAGACAGAACAATCTAAACTGGCACCAAAGGACTACCCAACTGCTGAAAATCACCAAGATACTAGGAATCTCTATATCATGTTAGGATTGGTTTCGGCTCATGATCCATGGAATATAATTTCAAACCTCGACCTGCGATGGTCATTTAAGGCAGTGTGTGGCACACTGGTGCTGCCATCCGCCAGCACCCATAGCAACATTTGCCGGAGGGAATCCTCACCTACAGTGGATGCAATTAAGCAGCAATTGCCATCAAGAAATAAAGTTAGCTTAGATTTAAATGAGTGGACATCAACGAACAAATTAGTGATAACATTGGTCATGGCATACTATGTGGATTGAAATCGGCCTATGCCACGAGTACAACATGAATTGAACGAGGTTGATAGCCGGTTCTATTCGTATTTCGAATTCTAATTGAGACTAATAAGTCAAGGGTCATCATGCTGGAGTAACGCTAGTCATAGATTTCAAGGAGGTTCCGGATCATTTGGAGCTTACCGACAGCAGTTTACTTGGAATTATGACAGAAAATACTGCTTTAAATTGCTTGATGACTCGGGAACTACCATCGACACTTGAGGCCTCTGGAACCAGGTGGCCGGCATTGAGAAACCACATACCGTGCATTGCGCATGTCATTCAGCTTGCTTTGGGTGCGTTCATGAGCAATCTAAGTGTAAATGGCCGCACCAAGTCTTGGGCAGCCCATGAGTGGGATGAGTAATTTGGAGAGAATGAAAGCACAAACATTGGGAAGAGTGAAAGACTGCGAAAAGAAAGCAATGCTAGAATCAACAAGGTGTCGGCTATGCGACCGGGTTTGCCAATGATACATGAGACAGTACATATTTCAAGACATTTTAAATGACATGAAACTAACCTTCATATAACAGAGAATGCTTGCTGTGTTGATTACGCTGACACCTGGTCATCGAAACAAGTTCATTGACTGTCTAACGGCCAATGCATGAATTGCAGTACTACCTATTCTGGATGTGAAAACACGGTGGCATTTGAAACTGCATTAGGTTGAGTGAGCCTACAGATTACGAGAATTCACCTGTGAGTGGCTGAACATTCCCAAATACAGCGATTACCGGCCACTCTTCACAACACAGGATGATTGGATGATCGTCAAGTATGGTATAGCAGTTTTGAGGCCATTCCGATACTGGACCCTGTGGATTTCGAAACGGCATACACTTACTCTGCACAATGTCATCACGGTCTACAATGACCTGTTCAATGATATGGATGGGATTTGGTGAGCTTTGGCTAAGAACAAGACACAATGGAAGGAAGACTTATACTTTGCTGTAAAGGTTGCATGCCAGAAGCTATCCACATATTATCCTGAAGTCACACCAACGACCAGTCTGCTTCTCATTTCGGCGCATATCCTTGATCATTTCTGGAAGTTGCAATCATTCAGGGAGTGGGACAGGGCGATGAATCTTAATCCCGAGGACGAGACTTCTTATACTACCCAATAACAGGAGGCCTTTCTGAGGTATGTACAGAACAACTACTGTGCCAAACATCGACGAATGTCCGTCATGAAACTCGAAAATGTTTCGCAAGGCAATATCATCCCCTCTGCAAAGCCTTGTGGATTTGGTCATTTGTCTTTTGATCCATGCGATTTTCCCAGCAATGATGAAGATTACTTTACACTTATGAGTGTCGCTGAAACAACTCCTTGATGCAGCGATCACGCTGCATACTTATTGACGGCCGCAATGCTCCATTTGAATTCACCGCCTGAAGCACCAAAGAAGTGGGGGCAAATCAATACAAATCTTAATGATTACCACTCCGATCCAATGGAGATTAGCAGTACATTGTAGTTACCGGATATCTCAAACAGCTGACGCCAGCAAGAGGAAACGCACATAAAGGACGCCAATCTGTCCAATGAGGCGCACAACATATTTTCTATTATACCGCATGGTGTCGGAGTCGAGGCCAGTTTTTCCCTTGGGCGAAATGTTAGTGGCCGGACACAGTCTTAAACTACTGGCAAGGGGCGGCGGGAAAAAGTCATAGTACGGCAGTTTGCTCGAGCCGATAGGCCAATAGTGGCAGGCGATTGCACCGCATTGAATAACACAGAAACTGAACATGACTTGGAATTGAAGAAAGCGGCGAAGGAGAGAAAATTGCACAGAATTGCCAAAGTCCACGACTTTTTGGAGATGTGGTCGGGCAGCCAAAACCTACGTGCTACACAGAAGGTATCCCGGGCTTGAAACAAGCAATTAACAGCCATAGGATACATTTCAGATACCGAAGAGATCATCAAAGCATCCTGGTCCAACTTTCAACATGATGGTGTGGCTGCATTTGAATTGTCAGAAAGGTCACCTTTGCCACCAGCTTGTCTGCAAATGACCTCCCTGGAGTACGAACTCAAGTGTTGAACGTCTGCCAACTCACACCAATGGGCCGCCATCCATCCGACAGTGTGGAGGATAGTGCACCTGAAAGCATTTCCAACGCCGAAAATTAGCTGAACAGGAATGGTGACTTGAACAATCCAAACGACAGTGAAGCGGACTGTGAGGCAGATGATGAATCCAATATAGAGACAGACAATGGCATCAATACTTGGGAAAGCCCACAGCACTGGGTGGTGAGTCCGGGACCAAATGTGCCTGGATTGATTCGGCCAACATGGAGGTCAATGAAAAGGCCGAAAAGGGGTTGATGACTGTCAGTGCAATGGAAACAAGGAGGAATAAGGGAAACCAGAAAAAGTAGCACAGATTGGGTCAATATGTTTTCACCAGGATCTATATGTTGCCTGACTGAGAATTTCACTTATAGACATATTATGGTAGAATAGTGTGCAGTCGCATGAGGATAATTGTTCGTAAATGAAACTATAGCTGGCGAAATGTAATATTCAGAGAGATATATCGATTTTCGTAGAATGAGAGAGGCCTGTGCAAGAGTTTTACTGGGCTAGGCTTTGCCAGCGGGTTGAGTCTCAATCAGACAGAAAGGGATGCCATCAGTCCAAAAATACATTCATATACTTATCGATGGCAGCAGATATCAAATTTACAATACATTAAAATCAGCCTCAACGGGGTGTCAATCATTTTTGGGTGTGCGTCCTGGGTAATCTCACCACTGATAGGTTGCACACAGTCATAAATGAATTTCTGGCCGCCTTTATAGGCAACACAGACCACGATACCCTCCCTGCCCTATCTTTGAGACGAGCATCAACGGAGCGTCAAAGATTGTTGGTCAGGTATCTTGGGTAATCTGTAGGGGAACAGGTTGCAGACGGTCAAAAACAAAGTATTGGCCGTCTTTATACGAAAAACACACAATGACATACTCCCTGCCCAATCTCGAAAACGTGCATCGACCGAGCGTCAATGATTGTTGGTCGTGTATCTTGGGTAATCAGCAGGCCAACAGGTTGCAGACAGTCATAAACAAAGCATTGGCCACCTCTATAAGGAATAGAGAAAATGACATGCTCCCTGCCCTATGTGGAGAATGAGTGTCAATGGAGTGTCAACAATTGTTGGCCATAGATGATAGTTAATCACAGTGCGATGTGGCCGCTATTTTCTATATACATCATTTTGACTGTTTTTGTTCTTCAAAAGGCTCAAGAACACTTAGTGGTAGCTCTGTAAATGAAATAAGTTGTTACTGTCCTGGAGGATGTGGTGGGAATATCCTGTACATATTTGCCTATAAAGGCTGCCTTGTCCTTGTTTCTGGATGCTTGTGATGAAGTACCACTCATATTACCAAAGATGGAAGACCAGAAATTGTTGATGCTTTGTTGACCCTGATTCTCAAGATGGGGTGGGGAGCGTTTCGCATTCTCTTTGAACTCTAAAGACTGCCAATACTTCATTTATGACAGTGTACAACCTGTCGCCTCCCAGATTACCCAAAATTCACTGCCAACAATCATTGACACTGTGTTGACACTCATTTTCAGGATGTGGCAGGGCGCATGTCTCTGTTTGTGTTGATCATCAAGGCGGCCAATACATTGAAAATAAACAGTGATCTACCAATGTCAATATTTTGCGATTAACAGTAGTGTATCTGAATGCAACCCTATATAGTGAATCCTGAAATGCAAAACTGAAGTTTGGAACTGACAGGTCTAGCCAAACCAGGCAAACCCCCCCGGTTGATGGGTATAGGTCCGGATTTGGCCCCCCAAGAGGCTGCTTGTCAGGTTTTTGGATCTGTCTGGAACCGAACCGACGCGTTGTTGCGGTCCAATCCCAAACCACTGGTTGGTTACCCAGACCCATTGCTAACACTACCTACAAGCACATATCTGACTTCACTTGATCAAGGCAATCAAGTGCATTGTTGAGTTCACTTGTTCAACACCTCAATCCAAATGCATCTCTCAACTCATTCAATCACATCCTTCAAGTGCACCTCCAAGTTCACTCCATCATATTCTCCAGGTGCTTCTCCGATTGCTCTGGAGTACCATATGCAGCCTGATTTACACTATGTATATCAATAGACACACAGAGATAGATAATACATGTTATATGCTGAAGTAGCAAGTCTTCTTGTGATTGTAACAAATGCAAATATGATACGCAAAATGGCTTTCGGTTATGGAACCTTAAAAACCACTGCTGTGAGAATGCCGCACCAAGTTTGAAGTCCCAAAAACAGTTGTACAGAAGTCTCTGCTGCACTTGAAGTCTCAGCTCCTCTCAAAGTTTCCCACCAACTAGTACAGAGGTCTCAGCAGCACCAATATTTGACTCTCCTATATGTCAAATATCCTAGCCTCTTGAATGCAACTCTATACCTGCTGGAGCTTTCAGAATCATGTGAGAATGCTCCTGTGGCATCTGAAAGCATGTTGCTTAGCTCCAGGGGGGCCAGGGAGAGTCTGCAGGTACATAGGAGGACTAGTGAGGTCGACTGGAATGTCTGGAACATTTGCATCTGGCCTCTGGACATTTTTACACTTTGCTGATATTCTTGTCTGGATCTGCATTCCACTTAAACCTCTTGGCACATTCTGTATGTGACACATTACTCTCATCTGCAACTTTATGGGTATTTTAGTTCAAAGTGTAGTGTAATGTATCTGGTGGCAGCTGTAGTGTCAATCTGAATACAGTCTCCATGATGAGCAAGTTCCAGTGCAGGACTTTGATGCCAGTCACCAATGGGCTTGCTGTGAAGGTCCGTTGGAATCGTGGATCCAGAATGAGTATATAGGATGCCATATACATATTGTGATTGTGGGAGTCCATGTTATCCATCATGCCATTAGCTCTGCTAGACTTGCTGATTGCAGTGCTACTCATTCTCAATGTTTGGGTCTCATCCGAAATAACCACACAACATATTCAGCCGACTGAATATCTTCAACCGTCAGCATCTACTTAGTGGAACAACTGGTAGATCTCATCAAATGTCAAGCTCACAACTAATCTTCCTGATGGGATGCCCTGTTCCAGGAACAAATACCATAGTGGTGATGTGGTGTGAACTCAGTTAACTTAGTCCTTGCAGCTTCCCATTCTGCCAACATCAGTTTAGTGCTATTTTAACCCAGCTTGAATTCTCTATAGTGGTATGTATTCCAGTTATACCATTGAATTGAAGTTGGGAGGTGGACCATCTACCCTGGCTTTTGTGGCTCTCTTCTGACCATCTTGCACAGTGTATTCATCACTCAGTGGTTGGTCAGGTCAATCTCCCATTTGTTGAACTGGGAAGGTAAATTCTTGATTTCTTTATTCACAGTCATTAACCTGGTGACATAATACAGCTAGTGCTATTGTAGTCTGATGATTATTAGTGTGGCCAACAGTATATCTCACTAGTACAGCAGGGTCTAACTTTTGCAGTACCACAGTTATCAGCCAATAAATCGCCCCTTGCCATGCAATTCTCCTTCACTGCTGTCAAATTTATTGCAACATGTTGGTAAGGTTGTAACTTCATGGGTTTGTGGGGCAGCTTGAAGGTTCTGGTCTCCATGGTAATGTCTAACACTGCTATTGAGTTCTCCAAGTTTTCTCTCTGAAATTGCTGATAATCCATCAGCACTGCCAACATGCAACTATAAATTAGCTTTGATTCTAATATTCTGACAACAGCTGAGCTATGACAATCCATCTGACAGTAGCTCAGACTGTCACGGCGCAAGAAGGTACGGAGATACCTAGGAATAATAGAAGAAAGATACGGAAGGTGTGGAAGGAATGGTGTTACGGAAAGGCGGAGACGTTGGAAGATGCGGAGGAAGCGGCGAGATGGTGG
>Ga0307515_10000507_pt1 | contig 93166 bp, 78 predicted proteins | sample 17_EM_MG_FD_194513 | JGI IMG/M metagenome (GOLD analysis project Ga0307515, IMG submission 194513) | Populus trichocarpa ectomycorrhiza microbial communities from riparian zone in the Pacific Northwest, United States - 17_EM | ecosystem: Host-associated > Plants > Roots > Unclassified | place... | reverse complement strand
CGAATGATCGCCGTATGCCTTCTTTCGCAAAGGCAAAGTTAAATGAAAATATTATCGAAATAAACTTGTTTTTAATGACAGTACCTTGCGGCAGCCGAGGTATTAATGAATAGCAAACACCCAGACGTTTTAAGCGTCCGGGTGTCGTAAGTTATGGTATCCTTCAAGTCACAAGTCAGCCTTTGCCCTCTTTGCCCACCAACAAGACTTGCGCCAAATGGCGGTTTATTTAATGAACTGCAAAAGCCTAAGCTTTATATCAATCTATCTGCCCAAAATTACAGTCTGCTGCTTTTCTTTTATGCTTACAAACCATTTTCCCGGAAAGTGATCCGTCGGGGCTTGAATTACCTTCGATACCAATAAACTCGGTCGTATTAATTACCGAATCTACAATACCACCACTAAATCGCCCATTGCCAAAGTCCCTTAAATAGATATCGCCGAGGCGCGGTGTAACCGTCTGTCCTTTTGGTACCCACCACCCATTTTTTATTAAAACTTGCTTTAATGTAACACCAGTGTACGCATAGGTAAACGGCGGCTTACGACTTACATTTTGGGAATAACACCAGGAAATAAAACCAACCTGCCAGCCAACACCTTGTCCGCCGAGCATATATTTTGCAACTGCCGGCCCGCCATTAGCTAATTTATCATCTTCGCGCTGCCCTATCTCCCCGCGGGCTGCCACCAGGGCCCCTAAACGAAAACTTTTTTCGGTTACGTTGGCATTTATCTTTATTGGCTGCGAGCCTATGGAGTTTTGGGTATTTACCAGGTATGGTACTTCATTAGGATTCTCGATCACACTATCTAAAGCCTTAGTCATATCATAATCCTTGATCAATTTTAATTTTGATAAAAAAGTTAAAAACTTTACCCGCTCTTCCTGGCTGGGCTGCTCTAAACCTTTCTTGATCAGATCAAATTCAAATTTTCGCGACTCTAACTTATTTGCATTGCTATTATTAACAATAGTACCTACTGTAGTTGCAATAAAACCAATAATAGCTACTATAATAGTGGCAATAATGGGATTTATAGTTTTTTTAGGGGCTTCATCCTTTGCGGCGCTGGCAGCACTTTCGGCCAGTTTAAATTTGGCCTCTTTCAGCTTTAGTCTGTCTTCACGAAGCTTTATTTTTCTTTCTTCAATTGAGAGTGGCATGGTTATTAATTTTTGATAAGGTGTAACCAATATACAACAAACCCAACAAACCATCAAAAAATATTATCCTGCCCTTAGGCAGGGTGCCTACTCGCAGCTTAGCATTCGTGCTTCGCTGCTCGCCCCTGTTGGTCTTTCCCTACCGCGCTTTGTTGTGTGTTGTCACCAACAAATATCGGCCTGCAAATAATAAGCTTTATGCCGACAAACCAACAACAGGCATCTGCTTGCACGCTTTTTCATAAGCATAGCTCAAACGCACAATGCCTGACGAAAATACCTGCGTGTTGGTTAACCGCATTGGTAAATTATGGCTAAGGGTGGGGAATAAACTTTTCCCGGTAGAAATTACCACCGGGTGCACCCATAGTTCGTACCTATCCACCAGGTTTAGCTTCATGAGTGATGATACCAGCTGTCCGCTCCCCAAAACTATGATATCCCGGCCCGGCTGGGCTTTTAACCGGTCTATCTCTTTTTTTAGCTTTCCTTTTAGCAGGATGGTATTGCACCAGGGAGTAAGGTGGATTGATTTGGATACTACCGCTTTGGTGTGCCGGTTCATCAGTTCGGCCATTACAATATCTTCTTTGGCCATCAGCAGGTCGTTGGCTTTTGCGGGCCAGTAGTTGGCGAAGGCTTCATAGGTGCGGGCACCTAATAAAATGGTATCTGCCCGGGCCAGTTGCCGGCACAGGCTTTCGCACAGCTGGCTGTCCCAGTATTTAAAATGCCAGTCAAGGCTGCCATCGGGCCCGGCCATAAAGCCATCTAAAGTTACATTTACCGATGCCACCAACTCCCTCATTTTTTATTATAATTATTATCTACAGGCCATATATGATTAGGGAAACCGCTTTTTGATTTTTTCTCGCCAGGACGCTACGTCGCAAAGCAACTCCTTATTTTTCTTTGCGTCATTTTCTTTGCGTCTTTGCTCGAATTATTTTAAAACCGGTTTCCCCCATTTACCACTTACCGCCAAAGTTGAACAGGCTTTTTACTTTTCCATCGCGCAGGTAAAGGCTTAGCCATACCAGTATGGCAAAAACTATAGGGAAATAGGCGGGCTGGCCAACCCTTATCATGATAGCTACTGCGCCACCCAGGTAGCCGGTAATTAAAATAGCGCCCAAAACAGCAGTACGCGGAATGATGTAGATGACGGTGCAAACCAGCAGTATGGTACCTATTACCTGTACCATATTTTCGCCGTAGCCCAAAAAAATGGTACCTTTTACCGAGTGGCTTTCTTTCATGATTTTGGCGATAGCATCAAACAGCAGGAATAAAATGCAGATAACGCTGATGATACGCCCGGTTAACAATGATGATTTTGAAGGCGTGGCCGCCGTAGTGGGTGATACTGTGGTTTCCATAATGATATTTTTTGTTGGTGATTTTGTTAATTCAAAGGTAGTGTGGCGTAAACAAATAAGTACTGCACGTATTTGACATCTGTAGGGTGTAAATGCGACTTTTTATTTTTTGATTGCTTAGATTTGATCAACATGAAACACATTTCGATACTGGTGCCCTATGAGGCCGTCCCGTCTGCAATCGTCGATCCGCGGTATATGTTCACCGCCATTAATCAATTTTTGGTTAGCGCCGGTAAACAGCCCGCGTTTGAGGTTCAATTAGTGGGCTTAACCGCCCAGGTACCGCTCAACAACGGCGCTTTCGCGGTTAATACGGATGTGCTGATAAGCGACCTTAAAAAAACCGACCTGGTGGTTATCCCCGCGCTATCGGGCGATATGAAGGCCATGGTTGAGCTGAACAAGGATTTTGTGCCCTGGATTATCAACCAATATAAAAATGGCGCCGAGGTGGCTTCTCTTTGTCTTGGTGCTTTCCTGTTGGCATCTACCGGGTTGCTTAACGGAAAATCATGCTCTACCCATTGGATGTCGGGCAACGAGTTCAGGGCCATGTTCCCGGAAGTGGCCATGACCGATGGTACCATCATTACCGAAATTGACGGCCTTTACTCAAGCGGCGGCGCCAGCTCTTACTGGAACCTGTTGCTGCACATTATTGAAAAATATACCGGCAGGGAACTGGCCATTATGGCGGCTAAGTTTTTCGCTATCGAGATCGACCGGAAAAGCCAGTCGCCATTTGTCATGTTTAACGGGCAAAAAAAGCATGAGGACGAACCCATTAAGCTTGCACAGGAATTTATTGAGCATAATTACACCGCGAAACTTTCTGTAGATGGCCTGGCCGACCAGTTTGCCATCGGCCGCCGCCATTTTGAACGCCGTTTTAAAAAAGCCACCAACAACACCCCATCCGAATATATTCAGCGGGTGAAGGTAGAAGCGGCTAAAAAGCAGCTGGAAAACTCATCAAAAAATGTAAACGAGATAATGTACCAGGTGGGTTATAATGATGTTAAGGCTTTCAGGGCGGTGTTTAAAAAGTTCACCGGTTTGTCGCCCGCCGATTATAAGCACAAATACAACAGGCAGGCGGCTGCGTAAAAAACACCCCTCCGGTCGGGAACACCAACAAGGGCGTAGTAAAGTGTAAGGCAACACCTTAAATATCGTTCGGTTTCCTCGGCCAAGATGCTCTTTTTTACAAACTCCGTTTCAACCTGTTTTAATGATTGCGTTGAATTATTGAAGTAACCCAATTACAGCCATTACCGTATCAATCAGCTGTAAACTGGTAGCAGTCTCGTCATTTAGCTTTTGTAACAAAGTAAGCAGTTCCGGGGTATCATAACCATATGTCGTTGGATCGGCATTTACGATATCCCATATTATTTTTGCAGCATTCCCGGTTGCACCGATAGGTATGGGCACCGACCTGTTTTTATCATGTTCCCATGCCGCATCAAATTCTATCATCATGCCAGGAGATTCGGTCAATACACCATCAATATATTTATTGCCGAATATGAATATACTAATACCCGATTGCGCGGTGAGCTCCTCCCGGTGCTTTTGCTTCAATTCTTTAATATCTACTCCATCCGGTGCAAACCGGGGAAAGGGAACCATAGCAATTACCTCATCAAGGTGCTGGTATTTGGTTGTATACAGGTATGTGAGCGCCCCATTTATTACCGTATCTCCTATACCCAAGCCGAAACCAGATATAATTTTGTAATTACTTGCTGCAATTTTATACGATAAATCGAATACGAATCTATCTGTTCTGTCTTTTCCCCAAGTTCCATAGTTGGCCACAGCACCGGAAATAAAAATCTTTTTCCGTTTAAGTTTTTTATTTAGCAGGGTAAGCGTGTCTGTAATTTCGGCATAATCATCAATTAACAACGCTTTTATTGAATATCTTGTAAGGTCCCTCACCTTGTAGTTTAATTTTAAACAGTCATATGCCCAGGCCTTTTCGCCTTCTATCTCCCCAAGCTTTTTTTTATAATCTGAAAGTTGCGGTTGTTTAAAAAAACAATAATGATCACGTTGGTTATTCCCGAGTAAAATCCTGATCCTGCTCAATATATAACTCAGGTTAGGATCTTCAAAGCTAAAACCTATAAATAAAAATGTTTTCGAAACTAAATCGCCCTGCAATGCTGTAGTAAAAAGCTGCCTCGTTACGTTGTAGTCCTCATAATGCCCTTTGGTAAGTACGGCTTTATCAGGCAGGCTCTTGTCGCCATGCATTTTATATACAATAGCGTCCCTTTTCGGCAGCGTTATAGCCAAATTTTCGGGCGTAAGCTTTACGTCGGCCGATTTATTGGCATCGCCTAAAGCCCGTTCTATTAAATCATCATAATTTGTTGTCCAATAATGGCCTATTGGCAATTTCGCCAACAATTTCAGATTTGGCGTAAGCGCCACACCCTTGCTAAACGCATTTACAATTGTTTGATTAATAGCCCCCTGCCCGCCTGCCTGGTTCACATAATATTGAGCTATTGAAATAAGATCATCCTCCTTATCTATATCAAGCTCCAGTTCTTCGGCTATCTTTCTCAGTAATTCCTTCCAATTTACAAAGCCGGCGGGTACCGATAGCCCTGCACCGGCAAATATAGCTGCATTATTTTCACTAATAGCGTTGAGGTATTTTTCTACAAATATTTTTACAGCCTGTTTCATATATAAAGTTTAGATAGTTAAAGATACAATTAGGTTAATGAGTTATTGATAGAATTGAAAAAAATACAAAACCTTAGTTGCTAGCCCCAAATTTATGCGCCCGCATACAACTCACAATACCGCATGTAAAGCCCCTCCAAACTGCATTAGTAATGGCTATGGAATTAACTGAACATTGAGTTTTATGAAAGTTTATGCGTCCTGCTTTGGTTCGTTTGATTTTGCTAAGGAGATCAATCCGCCCATTGCGCCCAGGTTCATGGAATCCAATGCCGAACTTGGCACTATAACCATCGATCCTTTTTCTTTCAGGCCCTCAAATAACATGTTCATCCCCCTTAGGTGTAAGGCCACCGGGTTATTGATATATTGTTCACTTGCCACCGCAAATTTTTCGGCAATTTCCACTTCGGCAGTGCCCAGTATTACCCTTGCCCTGCGTTCTCTTTCGGCCTGGGCTTCCTTGCTCATAGCATCGGCTAATAGCTGAGGGATAACAATATCTTTGATGCCCACATTCTGGCAGGTTATGCCCCAGGGGTTGGTATGCTCATCCAGTATTCTTTGCAGTAAGTCCGTCACCTTATCGCGCTCCTGCAACAGTTCGGCCAATTCATGTTTACCTATTACATCTCTTAATCCTGTTTGCGCTATGTAAGCAATAGCTACTTCATAATCCTGCACTTCAAGCGCAGCCTTTTCAACGTCCCATACCGTCCAGTACACTACTGCATCAACATTTACCGGCACGGTATCTTTGGTAAGCGTTTGCTCGGCTTTAAACTCGGTAACCCTAACCCGCTGATCAATATAATTATCTATTTTGTCAACCAGTGGAATGGTGAAAAATAAGCCCGGGCCACGTAGCCCGGTATATTTACCCATGCGTAAAACAATAGCTTTCTCCCACTGATCTGCTATATGAACCGAGTTGGCCAAAAACAACGAAGCTATCAGCAACAGCCCCAGGGTTAAAGCGTTAATGCATTCCAAATAATACAAACCAATAGCGCCTCCTGTTAACACAACAAAAATCACGGCTGCAATCGGGTTAACGCCCAACTTGGTATTCTTTTTACTACTTATCATATTATTGTTTTTTAAGTTGATTAATAATGTCGTCTGTCGAAAAACCATAGCTGAATGCAATGGACGAAAATTCGTTACAGATCTCTTTTAATTTGGCGCTTCGCTCCTTTTCAGTTATCTGGATCCTTATTTCGCTTATAAATGTGCCTGTACCCTGCTGCGTTTCTAAAATATCCTGAATTTCCAGCTCTTTGTAAGCTTTGGCCACCGTATTCAGGTTTACCTTTAAATCCACAGCCAACGAACGCACAGTGGGTAATTGTTCGCCTGTTTTCAGGTTTCCCGCAGCTATGCCAAAGGTGATCTGGTCAATTATCTGCCGGTAAAACGGGGTACCCGTTTTAGGGTCTAATTTAAATTTAATCATGTTAAAATACTATTGTACTATACATATAGTACAAACATACAACAAGTTTCTTATTTTCAAAATATTAATTCAATATCTCCAAAGCCCTTCTGTTTAACTAAAAACCGGGCAGCGCGTAAATATTTCAACCTTTCGGAGGGATAAACTACCGGTAGTCATGTGTAATAGGAAATATATAATCAGATACAAGCCAGGCAATCGCCACTCCCCTTGATGATTGTCAGGTTTTATCTGATAGCAGGCGTTGTATATCCGGATTAGTACATAAAATTTATTGTTTGCATGAATAAAACCAAAGGCACAGGGAAGGCTTCGGCTGCTGCTTCGCGTTATTTTGGCCCGCGTTTATTGAAGCTCACCGGTGCGGCGGCTTTGTTTTTATTTATGGGATTTGGCTGGATGGTGGCAACCACAAATAAATCGCGCTAACAATAACTAAAACAACATACACCCCATTACACAAAATAAAAACAACATGGAAAAAAGAAGATCTGTTTTAAAAAGGATACTGGCCTCGGCAGTAGGCATATCCGTATTCGGATTAAGCAAAGACGCCATAGCCGCGCCCGCCGATGAAAAGGTAGCTAACAATGTAACATCGTTTCAGGATGTGCCTTTGTTTTCGGGCTCAACCAAACTGGGCAACATGGTTTTTATAGCCGGAAAAGGCGCCCACGTTGAGCCCTTCGAGATTAAAGCCCATACCGAAATTGTACTTAAAGAGCTGGAAAAAGAACTCATAAAAGCCGGCTCATCGATGGAAAAAGTACTCAAAGTAACCGTGTTTCTGAATGATATTGCCGACTACCAGGGCATGAACGAGGTTTACAAAGGCCGCTTTGGCAAAAATCCGCCGGTACGTACCACCGTTGCGGTAGCTAAGGGTGGTGTGCCGGGCAACTCGCTTGTTGAGATGGATTGTATCGCTTACATATAATAATCAAAAAATGAAACGCAGAGACATACTCAAGGGCCTTACCCTATTACCCCTAACCGGCAGCCTGGTTAGCAAGGCAGCCGTTAGGCTCCCCTCCTCCCCGGCAAAAAAGCCGGTGCGCAATCTGTTTAAAGAGCTTGGTGTTACACCGGTGATAAACGCATCCGTAACCATGACTTTTTTATCCGGTTCGCTGATGTTGCCGGAAGTGTTGGAGGCTATCAATTTAACATCGCACGATTTTGCCAACATGTACGAGTTACAGGATAAAGTTGGGGCGAAAATTGCCGAAATGCTGCATGTAGAGTCGGCCATGGTTACATCGGGAGCGGCATGTGCCATATTACTGGGTACTGCGGCTGCCATAACCGGTACCGATCATGAAAAAATAAAGCTGTTGCCTAACCTGCCAGGGCCGCGGCCCGAGGTAATTATGCAAAAAACGCACAGGTACCTGTTTGACCAGGCCGTAACAACCACCGGCGCCAAAATTATTGAGGTTGAAGGCCCGGACGAAATGGAGAAAGCTGTTAATGATAAAACGGTAATGGCCCTGTTTTTTAACGCCGCCGAAAAAAGCAGTATTACGCACGCCGATTTTGTGGCTATCGCCAAACGGCACAACATACCAACCTTTTTGGATGCCGCGGCAGATGTGCCGCCTGTTGAAAACCTGTTTAAGTTTCAGAAAATCGGTTTCGACCTCGTGACCTTTTCGGGTGGCAAAATGATACGCGGGCCGCAGAGCGCAGGCTTGCTTTTCGGCCGTAAAGACCTTATTACAGCCGCCCGCCTTAACCACAGTCCCAATGAGGCGCCTATTGGCAGACCTATGAAAGTAAACAAGGAAGAAATGTTTGCCATGTACGCCGCACTGAAAGCCTACCTTGAACGGGACCATAAAAAAGAATGGGAAGACTGGCTGCAGCGCACCAAATACATCGGCACGCAGTTGGAAACCCTGCACAGCGTTAAAACCGAAACAGTAGTTGACCCCGGCCCGGCTAATGCCTACCCAAGCCTTAATGTTACCTGGGACAACAGCAAAATTAAAATTACACCCCAACAGGTGGTAATCGCCTTAAAAAATGGCACGCCAAGTATAGTAGCCAATGGCCAAGGCAATCGCCTTACTATCGGCGTGGTGCTTTTGCGGCCAGACCAGGTTGATATTGTAGCTACAAAAGTAAAGTCCATTTTGCAGCAAGCCATCTGATAAAATTATCCGCTCAACCTACATCGGCCTGTCAAAAATTAAACCTGCAATACTTTATTATGATTTAAATACTTAACCCAAAATGCAAAAAACCTACTTCTTATTATTGGTGCTGTTATGCGTATTAAGCACGGCGGTAATGGCGCAGTCGTATGATATTGTGATTAAGGATGGCCACGTGATTGATCCTAAAAATGATATCGACGCCGTAATGGATATTGCTATTATCAACAATAAAATAGCGCTGGTATCCAAAAATATCGACGCCAAACAGGCGGCAGATGTAATTGAGGCCAAGGGCATGTATGTAGTGCCCGGATTAATTGACATCCATACCCATAATTTTGGCGGTACCCAGCCCGATCATCAATACGAAAACGGGAACCTGGGCCTGGCACCCGATGGATTTACTTTCAGGAATGGTGTAACTACGGTTGTTGATGCAGGCAGCTCGGGTTGGCGAACATTTCCGACCTTTAAAACGCAAACTATTGATAATTCCAGGACAAGGGTGCTGGCGTTTTTAAACATTGTTGGCGAAGGCATGCGCGGCGATTACGAACAAGACCTGAACGATATGGATCCGCGGATGACTGCCCTGGTTGCCCGGAGATATAAAGATATCATTGTAGGCATCAAACTGGCCCATTACGAAGGTCATGACTGGACACCTACCGACCGTGCGGTAGAGGCCGGTACAGCTGCAAGAGGAATACCCGTGATGATTGATTTTGGCGGCAGCATCCCGCCACTACCCATTGAAGAATTATTTTTGAAACACCTTAGGCCAGGCGACATTTTCACCCATTGCTTCGGCCAGTTTAATGACCGCGAACCTATTGTTGACCCGGCGACTAAAAAAGTAAAACCTTTTGTATACGAGGCCCGGAAACGGGGTATTGCTTTTGACGTGGGCTACGGCAATATCAGCTTTGCGTATTCGCAGGCGCTGCCCGCCGCCAAAGAGGGATTTTTCCCAAATTCCATCAGCACCGATTTACATGTGGGCAGCATGAATGATGCCATGAAGGATATGCTTACCTGCATGACCAAATTTTTGGCTATGGGCATGCCACTGCACGATGTGATACAGGCATGTACATCAAACCCTGCGAAAGAGATAAAACACGAGGAGTTGGGAAATTTATCGGTAGGCTCGGGCGCCGATGTAGCTATTTTAAGTATTGTTGATGGCAAATTCGGGTTGTTTGATTATACAGGTTACAAGGTGGAGGTCAGCAAAAAATTGGTGTGCGAACTCACCATCAGGGCGGGTAAAATAGTTTATGACCTTAACGGGATAGCATCCCCCATATACCAGCCAAAAATTAATACCAAAAATCCGCAAACCGTATTAATAACCGAAAATCATTAATTAATATTATCCTGTTTTAATAAAAGTTATGAGATACTGTAAACTTTTAATCCTGGGGCTTTTTGTCGGCATAGGCTGTTACAGCAACGCCCGGGCGCAAACCATTTCAAGAGACGAACTGGTGTTTTACACATCGGAGTGGAAAGGCGAGCGCTTTGCCGATGGCCGGCCCAAAATTCCGGATGATATTATAGAAAGAGCAAAAAAAATAGGTATTGAGGAAGCCTGGACGGTATTAAAAAACGAAGGTTATAATAACCAGTTTGAAGGTGGGTGGAAACTGGTTAACGATACCTTGCCAGTTGTTGGCCGGGCCGTAACAGCCATGTTTATGCCAAGCCGACCCGATATTGAAAAAAGCATTAAGGAGCGGGGTCTTAAACAGGGCCGGAAAGGCAACACCAATGCCTGGCCCATAGATGTTTTAACCAGGGGCGATGTGTATGTTGCCGATGGTTTTGGTAAAGTTAAAGGGGGCACGCTTATTGGCGATAACCTGGGCAACTCCATTTTCAGCAAATCGGGCAACGGTGTTATTTTTGATGGTTCGGCGCGCGACTTGCAGGGCCTTAAAGAAATACATGGCTTTAATGCTTTTGTACGCGACTTTGATCCATCGTACCTTGAAGAAATGGTATTAATGGGGCTTAACACGCCCATACGCATAGGCCGCGCTGTAGTGCTGCCCGGAGATTTGGTTATCTCCGAAAAAGAAGGCGTGCTTTTTATTCCGGCGCATTTGGCCGAAAAAGTGGTGGCTACTGCCGAATTCATTGCCCTGCGCGACGAGTTTGGACATGCCATGCTTAAATCGGGCAGGTTTGCCACCGGCGAAATTGACAGCTAATGGACCAGCCAGGTGAAAGATGCATTTATGAAATGGCTTGATCAAAATCCCGGAAAAATGAAAATGACCAGGGCGCAATTAGATGCCTTTATGGAAAAACGTACCTGGTAACCAAATTATAACCTAATGCCAAGTTAGCAGTACTAAGTCTTAAGTCAAAAGTTAGATTTAATCTTTTTAACTTAGAGCTTAAGCCATTCGAGTAAAGACTATCCATCGTTACTCGATTAACATAACACTAAATTTAAACAGTTGAAAAATATCGTTATCTATAAACTCATTGCGGGTACTGCCGTGCTTTGTGCACTTGCTGCAACCTGGCAAATTTACCGGGATGGCATTGCGCATGCCGGCCCGTTTATTATCGCATTCTTTATCATGCTATCTATAGCATGCCGCGGATGGGAGCTGTTAAAGGGCCTCACCTTTACGCTTATCATTTTCGCGGCAGTTACCGCGGCATTATACTATCCGCAATGTTTTGTTGAAGTAAAAGGTTTTAAGCTGTCGGGGCTTATTACGCCGCTACTGCAGCTTATTATGTTCGGGATGGGCACCTCTATGGGTATTAAAGATTTTGCCGGGGTTATTAAAATGCCCAAAGGCGTATTTATAGGTGTTGGCAGTCATTTTTTGATTATGCCGCTGCTGGGCTTCACGCTGGCCAAACTAAGCGGCTTTCCGCCTGAGATTGCCGCAGGCTTAATCCTCGTGGGCTGTTCGCCAAACGGAACGGCCTCCAACGTTATCTCGTACCTGGCAAAGGCCAACCTGGCGTTGTCTGTCACCATAACTGCCGTATCTACCATGCTGGCACCGTTTTTTACACCACTGCTTATGAAACTGCTTGGCGGCGCTTTTATTAAAATAGATACGCTTGGCATGATGTGGGATATTACAAAAATTGTGGTTTTACCCATCGCCGCAGGCATTCTTTTTAATAAATACCTGCTTAAAAGGGCCGCGTGGCTGGAAACGCTGATGCCATTGATATCAATGTTTGGTATCGCTTTTATTATCGTAATTATTACTGCGGCCGGGCGTAACAGTTTATTAAATATTGGCGCTATGCTGGTGTTGCTGGTGCTTATTCACAATTTATTGGGTTATACTCTGGGCTACTGGGCGGGCCGGTTATTTAAAATGCCCGAACGCGATTGCCGTACCATGGCCATAGAAGTGGGCATGCAAAATGCCGGCCTTGCTTCCGGGCTGGCAAAAGCGATGGGGAAAATCGCGACGGTAGGCCTAGCCCCCGCGGTATTTGGTCCACTGATGAACGTCACCGGATCATTACTGGCCAACTACTGGCATCGTAAACCGCTGGAGAAAAGTAACTAGCAGTATCAGGACTTTGGGGATGGTGTCAATTGGGAATGGGATGCCGGAATACGTTTGGCATACCGCACTTTCTCAACTTTCGCCCATGTTAGAATCCCCTGCCGCACTTTGTTGTGTGTTTTCATTAACAAATACCGGCATGCAAAAAAAATTTAATATTACATAACGCCGTCTTCCCTTCAACTATCCTTGGCTCGTTGGTGACAGCATTAACCCTTACCTACCGTAAAACCCCTATATTTGAGCAAAAAAAGAATACCATGTCAATCACATCTGAGGAAGAATTATTTGGAATGAAACAGGTGAGCAATGCTGTTGCCGAAACGTTAAAACAGATGCGTGAGCATGCCGTGCCGGGTATGTCGACCAAAGAGCTGGACGAGTTTGGGGGTAATATCCTGAATCAAATGGGTGCTAAGTCGGCACCAAAGCTAACCTATGGTTTTCCGGGGTGGACCTGCATTAGTGTGAACAACGAGGTGGCGCATGGTATTCCAACCGAAGCCAGGATTTTGGATGAGGGCGACCTGGTCAATATCGATGTATCTGCCGAGCTAAATGGTTTCTGGGCCGATAATGGCGGCTCATTTATACTCGGCCGCGATTTAAACCGGCTGCAACCACTGATTAATGTTTCTAAACAGATCTTAAAAAAGGCAATCAGTGAGATTAGGGGTGGAGTAAAAATTGCAGACATCGGCAAGCTGATTGAAATGCAGGCCAAACAAGTTGGTTATAAAGTGATCAAGAACCTTGCAGGGCACGGCGTAGGACGAAGCTTACATGAAGAACCTCATGATATATTGAACTGTTATGACAAGTATAACACCGCCCGTTTCAAAAAAAATTCGATTGTAGCCATTGAAACTTTTATTGCTACGCACTCCAGCTATGCAGATCAGCAGGAGGACGGCTGGACTTTAATAGGAAACCGTGGCGGGTATGTTGCTCAGCACGAGCACACCATTATGGTAACTAACGGTATGCCTATCATTCTTACCGCAGCAAACGAAATTTGGGCCTAATCAGGTTCCATTCAGCATGCGGGGTAAAGTTCGCGACTAAACCGTCGGTTATTCGATGGTTAAGCTATTTAGCATGAAAGAAATTTAATCTTTATATCGTACCTTATTGCTCTTATTTACTTCAACTTCTACCAGGTATGTCTGTCAATCCCAAACCCAAGTTTCGTAAACGAAAATTTTTGAAATGGCTAAGCCTGCTTGGGCCGGGTTTAACTACCGGCGCGGCAGACGACGATCCGTCGGGCATAGCAACTTATTCGCAAACGGGTGCTCAATTTGGTTATGGCCAGTTATGGACGGCCCTTTATATGCTGCCCTTTATGACCGCCGTTCAGGAGGCCTGTGCACGTATTGGGCTGGTTACCGGCAAAGGCATAGCTGCGGTTGTGAAGGAACATTACAGTCGTAAGGTATTATACGCAGTTGTGGGCCTGGTAGTGGTGGCCAATACTATTAATATCGGTGCCGATATTGGTGCCATGGCCGCAGCTGCTCAATTGCTGATACCTATTCCGTTTATCATCTTAACCGTGTTGTTTACTACGGGCATTTTACTGCTGGAAATTTTTACCACTTATAAGCTGTATTCCAGGATATTGAAATGGCTGGCGCTTACGCTGCTGGCCTATCCTATAACGGTATTTATTGTTCATCAGCCCTGGGCAACAGTGTTGCGGGCAAGCCTGGTGCCGCATTTTGAGTTTAGCTTTGCCTTTTTGTTTATCATTACCGGGGTATTCGGAACCACCATTACACCTTACATGTTTTTTTGGGAAGCCTCGCAGGAGGTTGAGGAAGAACAAGCCAAAGGGCTGGTACGCAACGGCAAACCCAGGATTGGCTGGCCGCACATTCATGCCATGCGTAAAGATAATACCTTCGGTATGATCGTTTCGGAGTTTACCACCTGGTGCATTTTGCTGGTGGCGGCTACGGTTTTACACAACAGCGGGGTAACAGATATTAAAAATGCAGCCGACGCGGCAAAAGCGCTGGAACCTTTGGTACACTCGTTTCCGCATGCGGGCTTCCTGGCCAAGCTTATTTTTTCTATAGGTATCATTGGCCTTGGCTTATTGGCTGTACCGGTGTTATCAGGTTCGGCGGCTTACGCTGTAGCCGAGGCTTTTGACTGGAGTGCCAGCCTGAACCTGAAATTCCGCAAAGCTTATGGCTTTTATGGCGTTATTACCGTTGCTACGCTGGTGGGGCTGGCTATAAATTTTGTGGGGATAGATCCGGTGAAGGCCCTGGTATATACCGCGGTGATAAATGGCGTGGCAGCTGTTCCTTTACTGTTCCTCATCGTAAACATCGCCGCCAGCGAACAAATTATGGGTGTGTACAAAAGCGGCTGGTTATCTAAAACCCTGTTATGGTCAACATTTGTGATTATGGGCGCCGCGGCAGTAGCGTTATTTTTTACATTATAGTTCAGGATAAGTGCATCTATATTATCCCGTTTTTTACCGCGAACATTACCAGACCGGCGGTATTACGAACGCCTACCTTTTCAATCAGCCTTATCCTGATGCCCTCTATCGAGCGTGGGCTAAGGAAAAGTTGCTTACCCATTTCGTTGGCTGTTTTTTCTTCACATATCAGTTTTAAAACCTCCTGCTCGCGTTCGGTAAATTCAATGTTTTGGTTAAATGATGGCTTCAGGTTACCCTTTATTACTAATTTTTTCAGGAGGGCCTTGCTTACTATGTCGTTAAAATAATAACCATTTTCATGCACGGCATAAATTGCCTTACCAATCTCGTCCGAGTCGGCATTTTTTAATAAATAACCATTTGCCCCAATCTCCATTAAATGGATAATAAATTTGTCATCATCATACATGGTTACCACCAAAATTTTAACCGATCCAAATCTTTTTTTTACCAATTTGGTAGCTTCTATACCATCCATTACCGGCATTTTTAAATCCATGATAATAACATCCGGCAGCTCTTTTTCCATCCCTTCAATCAGTTCCTGGCCATTGCTGGCTTCCATAATCACTTCAAAATCATTGTGCTGGGCCAGGCCAACTTTTAAACCGTCTCTGAATATAGTATAGTCGTCGGCTATCGCTATTTTTATTTTATTGGGCTTCATAGCTTGTATTCATTAAAATAATGTATCGGGTAAAATATTTGCCAATGTTGTTATTGCTTCAGGAATTTACGTTGTCTTTCACATATATGTCAATGCAATACCCCGCGGCTATCTGCGAAAATGAGAGGTGGCCCTTTATCAAAATTATGCGGCTTTGTATGTTCTTTAAACCAAGTCCGTTTTTTTTAAAGCGTAACTCCTCATACTGTTTTTGGGTAAGCCCATTACCATCATGAAAAATGGTTAAGCTTAATGTATGATCTTCATAAACTGAACTGATATGCAGCGTTTTGGCGTCGGCGTATTTGATGATGTTATTTACAAGCTCCTGAAATATCCTGTAAATACTGATATCATTTTCTGTTGTTGGGGCGGTATATGAGTCGGCCAGCGCAGTTGTAACCTGTATTATATTGCTGTTATGGATTATCTTTTCGGCAAAGTGCTGTATTGCGGTATTCAGGCCCAATTCTTTCAATATCCCCGAGTGAAGGTTATGCGAGATATCCCTTACCTGTTTAATGGCTTCGTCAAGTAACTCTTTAGCTTTTTCATAAAGCTCGTTGTTTTTTTCGTCAAAAACGTTAATTTTTATCCCCTGGAAATGCAGTTTTGATGAGGATAATATAGCGCCAACCTCGTCATGTAAATCCTCCGCAATCCGGTGCCGTACGGCTTCCTCGCTGCGCACCGCCGCTTCAATTAATTGGTTTTGCTGATTTTCTCGTAAATTTTGAATGTTTTTTTGGTACTGAAATTTCTTTCGCTGAAAAAATATAAAAATCAATAAAACGCTCGCAAACAGAAAAAGCATCACGGCTATTCCCATAAACAAAAAAAGCTTTATTTCTTTATAATTCTGACTCATAAAAGGCTTTGGCTATAAAAACACAGAAGATAATAAAGGTGATATTATGGATATTCCATAAGCTTACCGCAAAATTTTGCAAATGCACCGTGAGTTTGTTATACAGCAGGAATATGAAAAAATTTACAGCAACATAAATCCCCAGGCCGGTAACAATCCATAAATCGGGCTGTTTTTTGCTAATTTCTTCGTCGTCGTTTATCCTGAATAAATAATATTGAATACAATAAAACAACAGCAGTGCCGCCTCAACCGATAACAACAGGCTACTAAAATGCCAATAGTCAAAAAAATGCTGATAAACGCTAAAATTTATAATTACAAACACTGCAAAAACAAGTTGAATAACCTTTTTTGTCGTGGTAAGAAACGGTTGCTTAAGCCGGATAAAATAGGAACTGAACAACACAAACCTTACTATGGAATGGATATTATACAAATAATTATTCGACTGAAATTGAACGGACAGCTTCGTTCTGAATTTCCAGGTCAGGTCGATAGCAATATTTAGTATCAGCGCTATCCAAACATATATCACTACGGGCCTATTAAAGGCCGGTTGTTTTTTGCGGATGTAAAGAAAAGTCAAAGGTATGAGCAATGCCCAAACCTCCGACCAATCGAGAACGTTTTTAAGAATATTTTGCACAGCCTTTATATGTTTTTATTGCATAGTGGCAGGTGGCGAAGGGTTTGAATTTACATCGCCGGTGCCGCATTTTAAAACAACCTCTCCTTTAATAATTTGAACCTGGTACACCACATGCTGATTGGTCGGCAGTATTATAGGGGTAAGGAGAAGATAATCAAAATCCCGTTTTTTCCCACCCGAATCTTTTAACATATTGAGGATAGTTTTTTTGGAAATATAGGAGTTACCCAATATGGCTTTACCATTTAGCGTAGTTAAACTATCTTTTGCCAATGATAAGGTATCGGGGCTGGCTGCATTTAAATAATTTCCGGCTGTATCAATAATGTACGAGATGAGCTGGTAAGGCCGCTTTTCGTTATCAGCAGCGGGCGTATAAAACTGAAAAACGAAGTTGTTGGTTTTGGCCGAGTCGAGCCAATGGGTGACCTGCCCCGAAGTATATTTTAACGAGGCAAATTTAATGCCCCCGCTTGCCGGTGGCTTACAGGCTGTTACAAATAAAAATACACAAAAAATAAGTACAGAGTGAAGCAATCTGGTAAAATTGCCAAAGGGTTGTTGTTTCATAATAAATTGATTTACAAGGTTTGCGATGCGTAGCTTAACAGTTAACGACTTTAAAGGCTGGTCAAATTAACTAAGGTTAAGTTAAGTATATTGTTTTAATAATTAATATAATAATATACATTTTTTTTCGCAAACGCTTAATTTCTACGTATAAATACTTATTTATTTTTTTCGGTATTTCTACTCTTCCCTAATTTCTGTTTCAGGGCAATATTTGTATCGCAATAAGGGCATACGATACCGGTTAAGAAGCTTCGGTCATACGCCCCAGGAGCAGGAGTTAACTCGAAAATCCTTTTAAAGAGTAGAGACCATTTATTTAACTTTTAAATTTTACTACTTATGGCAATTTCACCAGCAAGCGATTCCAATGAAATCGTGTATATCCAGATAGTTATCGACACAGAAGCTATTATAGCCGATAACCCTGCGCCAAGCACTAATGCAGATAGCCCAACCGGCCTGGCGCATAATTATATGTACATGGTAGCCACCAGGGGCAATGTATTTACTCCACAATCTGAAGGAACGGCAGACCTTAACGTAAAAGCCATTACCGGCGATGTTGTCCGTTGGTACGCAGTATCTGAAAATGGCAACTTTGACACCGCCGTAGCCATTTACAAAATTGCAAGATATGACAGCAGCGATGATGTATTCAGTGCAGTTGATTTTAATGTTTTTGCCAGAACAGGCATTTTACCAACCGACAGGACTACATTCCCCATTACATTTTCGTTACAGAATTACTGGTTTAACAGCGCAACCATCCTTAAAAGCGGAACAGAAAATTACAGTATCAGTTTTGCACTTTACCGCCACACGAGGGACCAGGCAGAGCCGGTATTATTCGGCTACTTTTGGTGGGATCCAACGCTTACCATTCAGTTTTAAACCAAGGCGCCGTAAAAGGCTGCATGGTTAACAACTTTAGTAGTTTCCACTACAAATTATCTATCCTTTTGTAAGCCTTACGCGGTTGAACCGCAGATAGCCGACCTGTGAATTGTTACGCAAAAAACAGGTTGGCTATTTTACAAATATTATCAAGTCGCAAGTATCAGGTATCAAGATTTTTTTGGGCTACCGGATCAATTAAAGCATTGAAGCCAACCTATAGATTCCTGATTAATGTTTGTTTTGTGACGCTGCCTTTACGTGCACAGCTAAGCTATTGTCCAAAAACCCTCCAGGTGAAGCACATAACGACCGGGTTGAAACTCGCCGTAGGCAAAAACAATTATGGTATTACCTTTTTTATGGTAATACAGCCTCAGGTTATTGCTGCCCTTATATAAATTCAGGAAGCCACCGTCGGCAACAAAAGCCCCGGTTTTTACTATGAATTCAAAGTCGGCGCTACTGATAATGCCTTGCAGGTCTTCAAATGTATTATTGGCAAAGTCATTCAGTTTAATGGCTACGCCCAGGGCGGTTTCAGGGTTCAAATCAAATGAGCTGTGCAGTATATCCTGTTCGGGGCCGTCAAATATGAGCAACTTTGCCTTTTTGTAATTGGTTATCATTTGGGGCGTTCTTTATCTTTTTGTTCGGCAATATACCCGCCTTTTTTCAGATCGTTGATATTATAAGGCAATTCAAACTGGATGCCCAAACCGGGCTTATTAAACCAGGGGATAATTTGTCCGCGTTTGACGCTATCAATGGGTTTTACAATTTTGTAAACCCTATAGGGCGACTGTAAGGTTTTATCGGGCAGAGCGCGTTGCGGGAACGGAACACCTACAAATGATACAAAGGTTCCCTTGTCCTGGAAAACACTATCGGCATCGTAATAACCTCCGTACCTATCAACCAACAGGCCGGCCTGCAGCGTAATCATTTTTAACGAAAGGGCGCCGCGGTTTGGAGGCCAGCCGCCATTAAGGTTGTTTGTGCTGAAAAACTGTTCCAATTCGGCCCATTTTTCGTGCTTCCATAGTTGCCAGGCAGTTTTAGCAAGCGTTTTTTTGGTAGTGTCGGCAAAATCGGCAACTGAGGCTACAAAAACGCTGTACGAAACACCGCGTACAAGGCTGTCATTTTTTTGATGTTCTCTTACCGAACCGGCTACGTGTTTGTGTTTTTGGGAGTGCTCTGTTTGCGCGCTGGCAACAAAAGGCAGCAGTACTGCCAACAGCAGTATTCTAATTGTTTTCATACGACAAGATGTTTGGTTTATTATTGGTTAAAGTTAATATATGTAAATACTTTATCAATACAACCAAGCATATTTATTTTTAATAATATGTTGGTACTATTAAAATATTAAAGCGGTACATTTTGGAATCAGGCGGCAAAACCGAAATAATTAAATAATAATCTCAAACTGCGCCGATTCTTGCTATTAACTTACCTGCACTAACCCTTTATTGCCAAAAACATTTGCGCCCCACTCATGTATACTGTATATGTATTCCATCCCTCTGTATCTCCTTATCTTATTGACATTTAGCGGTTGCAGTGGCTGCGGCCGCGAGGCGGTGGTAATTAACGGGCAAACGCTGCTGCGCCGGGATACGCTGCCGCCGCCGGCCCCGGATAGCGCGGAATTTGTTACCAGAATAAACACAGCAGGCACAAACGCCGATAGCCTGGTTGCTTTTGCTCAAAGCCTTCGGGGTGTCCCCTACCTGTATGCCTCTACCGATCCGGCGCAGGGGTTTGATTGTTCGGGCTTTATTACTTACGTATTTAATCATTTTAAGATAGCGGTGCCCCGCCGATCAATGGATTTTGACCATATGCACAACCAGATTCTGTTAAGCCAGGCCAAAACGGGCGACCTTGTGTTGTTTACCGGTACCGATAGTACCGACCGTGTGCCTGGCCATATGGGTATTTTAATTGTAAAACCCGGCCAACCTGTGGTGTTTATCCATTCCACCTCGGGCAAAGCTAAGGGCGTTACCGAAACACCTTTCAGCCCGTATTATGATAGCAGGTATTTGAAAACAATAAGGGTATTTGAAGATAGTAGCAAGTAGCTAATAGTAAGTAGCAAGATTTTTTTTCGAAGATATGATAGGGCTATAAGTATAATAGTACAAACATCCGACAGTTCAACAAATTTAAACTTCGGTTAAGTTTTTTGCCCGGCAAGAACTATTTATGTAAAAACAACGTTTGTATTGAAAATACTGAAACTATGAAAAAGATATTTACTAAAACAGTACAACTACTGTTAGTTACCATTTGCCTTGCCCCTACTCTGGCGAAGGCGCAAAACGCCGATACCGTAAAAACTAAAAACTGGACACAAGGCAGCTGGCATAAAGACATGACCGGCGGCATTGAACTGCAAGCCGAGTACCGCAAAAACAACGTACGTGATATTAATGCCTATTTAGCCCCAAAAGGGTTCCCGCTGCTGGCCAATAACAGCACCTGGTTTAACCTATCCATGACCAGGATGTATAATAACCGCTTTATTACAACGCTGGGCATTGGTGGAACAGCGCCCGAGTCGGTAACGGCTAATGATGTAAAGGTGTCTATTTTCAGAGGACAAATCCAGATTGGGGCAGGGTACAACCTATCTACCAACACAGCTTATCGTTTTTACCCCACTCTGGGCCTTAATTTCCAAAACTCGTTTCTGAAGGTGAAAGACAATGCCAATATTAACGGCACTACCGATTTTGGGCAGGAGATTACCCAAAGCTCGTCAAGCAAAACGCTTAACCAGCATACCTTTGGCATCGAGCTTGGCGGTGGCTTTGACTACGTGATACACCTCAAATCAAAACAAATGGATTGTGTAACCGTCGATCGTACCATCCCGATAGGTATCCGCGCCGGCTATTACATTGCCGCCAACAACAGCGATTGGAAAGTAGACGACCACAAACTTACAACCGGCCCCGACAGCAAACCAAACGGGGTATTTTTAACCCTGGTGCTCGGTTTGGGCTACGGGGTACATAAAAATTAAAGAAGAGTCAAGAGTTAAGAATCAAGAGTCAAGATTTACGAAAATAAGTGGCGGGCCGCAAGTATCAAGGTTTTTTGAATCAGAAAATCCATAGCTATTCGCACCTGGCGATCCAAAAACTTACCTATTACTCAAAAATCAACTCATCTGAAATTTGCAGATCTGAAATCTGCACATCTAATCAACTATATAAGCCAGCTTCACATTTTTGTAGGCTGGCTTTTGTAGTTGCAGCTTCAGCTTTTTGAAGCTTTCTATGGGGCCTTGCGTTACAAACATATTTACCAGCCACGAGGGGATATTGCCTCCGGGATCGGCATGCAGGGTGTACTCTATTTTCACCTTGCCATCGCCGGTTGGGGTGATAATCCATTTCCCTGTTGATTCTTCTATCCGTACGGTATTGGCCTTGCGGGGCACCATATCGGCTATGCAGGGCGCATCTACAGTTATTACTTTGGTAACAGGGTCTTGCGTAACTTTTATGTGGGCAATAAAATCGCGGTTATGAACCGGCCAGGGCACATTTACCAGCGAATAATAATATAACTCAGACGGCGATACTTGCTTGATAACATAGCTGGAAGCAGTATGGTATACCCAGCCGTCGCCATTGCTGATATCCATTAAAACCGCCACCAATTGTGATGGGGTGGCATCCAGGCTGCACTCTACTTTGATAGCTTTAACTTTTGAAGCAGCAACGTTGCGGGTATAAACTTTAATACCATCGTCGTTTTTATCAAGGGTCCAACTACCGTCGGGGTTTGCAAAGGCAAAATTCACAACCAACAAAAGTAGCAAGGTCAATTTTTTTTTCATGCCGTTACGGGTTACAGGATCCGTTACATCAAAACTATGAGGCTTATTTATTTTGCTTGTCAGTACAAGGTCATTTGCCCCAGGGTTAATATAAATGTGAAATTGCGATGGCAATTCGCTTAATCACGGCCGGGGCAGCGGGATTGGATATACAAATATGATGCAAACAATACATCTAAAAACTCCCCTCGTTAGGGACGCGCGCGTTCCCGTGCTTTTTGCTGTGTTTTCCATCTCTGCAACACGCTATCCCTCAACCTGATTGATGGCCTTTCAACAACATACCTCAATATCAAAGCCCCGGCAACACATGCGCAAAAGCAACACAACATCATCAGGTTGCCATTTTTATCCACTCCAGCCTTCTCCAAAAGGGCCTGGGTGGCGTGTATGATCAATTTATGGCTAAGATATATGCCGTAAGAAAAGGTTGCAATTTGTGATGTTACTTTAGATTTGACATGGTACAAAAAATTTCCGGGGCAAACTATGGCCGCCACTATCAGCCCGTACCCTAAAGCAATTAAAGGGTACCCCCAAATAGCGGTACTAAAGGCAGCCTGTGGCGTGCAAACAAAATATGCCGCAATTAAAACCAATACCCCTGCCAACATAACCATGTTAGCATATTTATTTATTGCTGATTTAACAGTTGGATAAAAAGTATAAGCACCGGCTATACTTACCCCAACCAGCAAGCCATCCAGCCGGTTTACGGTTGAATAATAGATGTATTTATTAAAAAAAGCTCCGAAATGATCGGACGTTGATGCTGGTTCAACAAAGTAGTGCCAATTGAAATAACGGATAGCGAAACCCGCCAAAAATAAAGCGGCGAGTAGGTATATGGCTTTCTGCCCACCCTTAAAATAGCCAAACAACCAGAACATTAGTGGCAGCACCAGGTAAAATTGCTCCTCAACACATAACGACCAGGAGTGGGTAAACGTACCTGTGTAACGATAATCTAATCCGAAATTAAACGTAAAAGTGAGGTATTTCCAAAGCGGAGCCATTTGCTCCCGCTCGCGTAAAACCGGAAAAACTGCATACAAGCCCAATATTAACAGGTAATGCGGGATGATCCTGAAAAAGCGTTTGGCAAAAAACTCCCGCATTGAAATGGCGTTCCCTTTTGCAACTGTACTAAAAAGTTGTCCTGCTATCAAAAAGCCGCTCAAAACAAAAAACAGGTCGACACCTGTCCAGCCGAAACTGCCCATTTTGTTCACCCAATCCGGGTGTGCAAAAATCTGGTAATGGAACAATAAAACGTAGGTAATAGCCAGGGCCCTCAAATGATCTAACCCTAACAGTTTGTGCTTATCTGATATATTTAACGGAATAGTTTCGGAAGATGACATTAGTGGCGTTTACCCTTATATTTTTCTATCTTGATTCTTGACTCTAACCTCTTGACTCTATATTTCCCCTTCCCGTTTTCTCAAAAACCATTCGGTACTTAGCAGCAGCAGGATTAGTACAAACAACCATTTTACATCAATGATGTCACTATAGTGTTTATCTTCATACACTACGGTTTTGATATTGTCGTTCTTGCGGATCATATCTGCAAGCTGGCCGATCTGGTCAGGTCCCAGCATTTGCCCGCCGCTTTGTTGGGCAAGTGCTTTTAACAACTGGTGATTTGCTGCGCTTTGGCGGGTTTCCAGGTTTAACGCTTTAACGGTAAGCTGCCCCGCTGCCTTAAACTGGCTTTTTCCGTTTTGGGTTGATGCGGTATAGCTATACTCGCCAACAGGTAAGGTTCCGGCATCTAATTGGTAACTGGGGCCGCTGCGGCTGAAAAGGAAGCTGTAGCTTTTGCCTGTGCTGCTTTTCAGGTCGATTTTTACATCGGGGGTGTTAATCAATTCAAGCGCGTCATTGTATAACTCAGCGTTCAGGATTACGTTTTCGCCCTCGTCAAACACATTACGAGCCGGGTAAACGCGGAAGCGCTGCCTGTTCGTATTCGCCGTTAAATACTGTACCGTTTGGCTCAACAACTCATCTGTAGCATTGCGGTTGCCGAAGTTTTGAAACTCGGATAGCTGCCAGCGCCAGATGCCTTCGCCTGTTAAAACCGCCGTGCGGTGGCCCCCTTCATCGCCAAAAGCCAATAAGGGGTAGCTTGTACCAATGGCGCCAATTTTTTGCTTTAATAAAATGGTGGTGCCTGCTGCCGTTCCGTAGCTACCAAACGGGGCCAACAATGGCGGCAAATTGCTGATTTTTCTACGCGACGAGTCGGACAGAGTAAAAGCGGCAAAACCAGCTTCGGGCAAGGCATAAACTTCCTGCGTTTCACTACGGCCGGCGCTTATTTTTACCACGCTTTGCTCGGCATTAAATGCAGGCAGGTCGCTTTGTGAGCCTAAAATATACCAAACCGGGGTTTTGCTTTGGGCAATGATTTTTTTCACCGGCGCAAGGGTGCCTGCACTAATTTGATATAATACGATAAGGCTGTAATCGGGCAATTTAATGCCGCTCATATCGGCCAGTAGCGCTGTTTTTACCTCGTAATTTTTATTTGTCTCGATGGCTTGTTTGATGACGGTGATATCTGGGTGCGCGCTTTGGTAAAGCACCAACACCTTTTGGCGGGCATCCAAAACATCTACATAAATAACTTCGGTGTTATTTTGGGTTGATAGTTCGTTTTTAACCGGTGCTATGCTGATGGTAAATTTACGAACACCTTTTTTATCGGCGGTTAACTTAACAGGTACAAGCGTTTTAAAATCGGCACCGGTTACCGGGATAGTTTGCGAAAAAACCTGTTTGCCATCTTCGGCAACGGTTAAATGGATGTTTTCGCCTTTGCTTTGGTAGGCGGCAGTTAATACCTCTACCTCAAAATCGTTACCTAAAAAGGCGGTTTTATTATAGTTTACATTGCCAATCAACAGGTCGCGTTTGGCTACCGTATCGCCAAGGGCAATTGTATAAATACTCGTCTTGATGTTTTTGGCCTCGTATTGCGGATCGTTACCCTGGTTGTATAAACCATCGGTGGCTAAAACCAGTGCGCCAATGTTTTGGTTAACAAATTTGTTGTTTAGCTGGTGCAGGGCATTTGCTAAATCGGTTTGCCTACCGTTGAATTTATTGGATAGACCATTGTTCAGGTCTTTATCAAAATTAAACTCCTGCACATCGTATTTATCGCCCAGCTGTTCTTTAAGTTTTGCAAGATCAGTCATCAGTTTACCGGCATTAAAACCCGGAGCTTTAAATGTATTTACGGATGATGAATTATCCTGCGCTATCAATACCAACGGTTTCTGAGGATCGTATTTGATGGATTTAACCAATGGAGATACCAGCAGCATCGCGATAAAAAACACCACCACCATTCGGATAACCGACAGCCCATACCTGAAATATTTACCAAGGTTTACCGGTTGCCGGTAAAGCAGCCAGGCATATACAATTCCTAACAGCAAACAGGCGGGCACCCACCATCCCGAAACCGAACCCCATGTAAGTGAAAATAGAAATAGCATATTATAAGTGATACGTATTAAGTTGTACGTTTTACGTTATGGTGCAATATCAGAAAATAAGCTGAATTGATGAGAAATTAATCATCTACCGATAGCTTGGCATGAGGCATATCGGGAGATGATATCTTGTAGCTACAAATTTGCCCTTCATTTTGCCGGGCGTCCATTTTATTTTTTTGACTATATCAAACAGCCTGTTCGAGAGTAAATGATCTTTACCGCAGGGATCTCTTATAACGGTTTCGTTATCAATTGTTCCGTCTGCCTCGACAACAAAGGCAATAATTATCCTTCCGCCGGGTGTTTCACAGCTATCGGGATAATGCAGGTTCCTGGCAATGGCGCCAATAAGTTTATCTAATCCGCCTGCTGGCATTGGCATTTCTTCAACAGATTCGTAAATGTGTCGCTGTGATATTGGAACTACCTTCTTATGCGCCGCCACCTTTGTGCTTTGGGCGTGGCTGCCTCCAAAAGCAAAACAGATGAGTAAAGTAAGCAGGAATATTTTCACGGTTTAAGCATGGTTAACGATGTTTAAAGTTACCTGCTTTTTATCGCCAAATTTGTATGAGGATGGCATAAAAATAAAAAAAGGCAAGCTAAATGCCTGCCTTATTAAAATATCTGTCGTAATATCCCTTTGCTATAGTGGAATCCCAGACTTAAGTTTTTAAAACGTCGTAGGTCTTTCGCCCGCTGTACTTTACAGAACGAACCGTCAGGAAAAACCAATAAACAAGTGAACTATAATGAACGATTCAACTAATGAACCAAAACACAGTACCAATGAACTATTTCTTCACCCACTCCTTTTGCTCTTCTGGGGTAAAGTAAGTCCAGGCCATTATGCGACTGGCCTTTTGGCCTTGCGACATGTTGATGGTTTGTATCTCAACTGCGCCGGCTTTTTGCAGGGCGTTATACAAAATACGCAGGTTCTCTTTTTTTGATACCAGGGTGGTAAACCACAGGCATTGTTTGGCAACACGGGTACTTTGGGTAGCCATTTGTTTTAAAAACGCAGCCTCGCCGCCGGGATACCATAACTCCATATTCTGACCGCCAAAGTTCAATACGGGTTCTTCCCTCCCTGTTTTAAGGCCAAGGTTATTCCATTTGCGTTTGGATCCTTCGGCAGCTTCCCTGATAGATGCATGGAATGGCGGGTTACATAGTGTAAGGTCAAACAGCTCGCCCGGTTTTATAGCGAATGTAAAAATATCTGCTTTGTGTTTTTGCAGGCGCAGTTCAATAGCGGCTTTTAATTCCTTACTCTGGTCTATTATTTTTTGTGCCGATGCCAGGGCCTCCTCATCAATATCAACCCCGATAAAGCTCCAGCCATATTCCTGGTGACCAATGATAGGATAAACACAATTGGCGCCTACACCAATATCAAGTACGCGTACTTTTTTTCCTTTACGCACTACGCCATCATTAGCGGTGGCTAACAAATCGGCAGCGTAATGAATATAATCTGCCCGGCCCGGTATAGGTGGGCACAGGTAGCCCTCGGGGATATCCCAGTACTCAACCCGGTAATGATGTTTGAGCAAAGCCCTGTTAAGCAACTTTACAGCTTCGGGATCAGAGAAATTGATGGTTTCGTTCTCGTATTTATTTACGGTAACAAAGGCACGTAACTTAGGCATCGCCTTTATAAGCGCTTTAAAATCATAACCCATACGGTGCGCGCTACGCGGGTGCATGGTTTCTTTTACTTCGGGCTTATCTGGTGTTGGTTCTGGCAAAATATTTATTTTAATATTCGATTAATTAATTGCTTTTGGCTTTAAACTTTCTGCTTTTAGCCTATTATCGCTCCCAAACTTGCAGGCGAGTAATTGATTGATTTAAGCGTTTTATTATCGGCCGTGCGGTAAACTAAAAACAGGCCGTCAATTTCTTTATAATGCGATTCGGTACCGGCAGTATTGCGGTAGTGCTCAATAGTTTGGTTGGCTTCTTCTACCGTTTTGCAGGCTTTGCTCATATTGGAGCGGTGTACCTCGTCAAACAACTCCTTAAACTTTTCGGCAAGGCCAAATTCCAATACCGCGCCGGCCAATACATATTGTAAATCGCAAAGGGCATCGGCAACTTCAATCAGGTTGTTGTCATCAACAGCCTGTTGCAACTCCTTTAATTCTTCGGCCAACAGTTCAATACGCAGCTGACTGCGCTGTTTTGATGGGATTGCCGGGGATGCTACAATTGGGTGCTTAAAAGTGCTGTGAAATTCGGCAACCTGGTTTAGTGAGTTTAAATCGTTAATGGTCATTTTTAATGCGAAGTGTCTGAGCCCGCTAAGTTATGAATAAGCTAAGGGCTTTCAAAAAGTCGTGTTTTAAAAAGGCCATACATAATTAAAACATAGTCATGCGAATCAAGGGTCGAAAAGCGTTGAAAACTCTATCGACTAAGCACCTGATTATAGGTTGTTTATTTATATATTTATTTAAAGTATTTAAAATCAGTGCTTTAAAGAAGATTAACACATCGAACTTTAAGAATTATCCCCAAGACTAAAACGCTCAAACTAATCGCTATCTATTTACATATCTACAAGTTACACAACGAAGAAATCGCCGCTGCTTTCATCTATCTTATTTTTAACCCTTGATTTGCATTACTACTTGATAATACTCCCCATGGTGTTGCCTGTGGCCTGGCTATCTACTTATACTGCACAAACCTTAGCCACATTGGCCGGTATTCGCTGCTATCCCTAACACTTTGCCTGAATTAGAATTAGCCGGATTAAAGAATTAACAGAATGCTTTTTTGCGCCCTAAATTTCTTTGAAAAAATTTATCTTAGCTAAAAATGACAGATAATATATCAGCATATAAATTTGACTGGCCGCCCATCACCGTTGAAGGCTATAAAAAAGCGGAGAATAAAGTGGTCATGGTTTTCAATGTCGATGTCGGTACCCCGGCCAAAGTTGAGCATGTGATTCAGTATGTAGTGGGGCGTACGTTATGGTGTTCATTAAACTCGCCGGCAAAGGTTAATATTTTGCTGTCATTTGATTTCAGGGGTCAGGGTATTATTGTCACCAAGACCCAAAGCCTTAAAAGCGAAATATTGCGATTACTGAACAAAGCCAATATAACCAACCAGGTATCTATCGACTTTTTAATTTAGTATGGCCGTAATAAATATATTAGCGAAAAGCAAAAAGGCCGATTGGGTCAAAATAGCCAGTGATGTTAGCGACATGGGCCTCAGCATTGTCCAGGTTTTCCCTGTCCCGAGAGAGTTAGGCTTTGATGACGACGCCCTGGCCGTTAATGTTCATCGCGGCTTTTCAGACAAGAAAACAGTACTTACCGAACTGAATTTATTGATCCAATATCTCACAATACATAACTTTATCATAATAGAACTATATGATGGTGTAGAAATTACCAGTAATAATATGTTACAAATAATTGAGCCGTTATTAGCCTGAGCAATTATCTGAAGATGAAAAGGCTATTTAAACTTCTCCTGGTATTTTTATTCCTCACCTCCTGCAAAAACGGTAAAAGCCCAAACAGGCTAAAATACACCATCGCCAAAGACAGCAACTTATATATCCAGATTTACCGCACCGGCTTATTTGAAACCAATACCACCGCCTATCTTACCGATTCGGCAAACTTCAGCATTAACTTAGGCACTTATGATGACGAAACCTGCTATATTGATTGCATATTAAAAGGGGACACCGTATTGGCTAAAGAAAAAAAATACCTGTATGATAATAACATGCTGGTAGATACTATGCGAACAGCCGAAACTAAAGTATATAGCTTAAAAGCGTTAAAAAAGCTGCGTAATTTTGAGTAGATGTATCTCGTCGGCTGCTAGACTCAGCAATCGCTTTTAATTTTTTTCATCCACAAACGGTTAACCTTAAAAAAATAATACACTTTTAAGCTGCCTGGTAGAGGCTACCTGTTTGTAGAAAACAAATAGTTAATCCTTTTTTGCTCCTTAGGAGCTACCTTTCTTCAAGATCAAATTCTAAAAGCGATTACTTCTCTGATGTACGACACTAATTTAAGCAGGAAACCTCATCAAGACTTGTAGGAATCTTTTCTGTAGCCCGACGAATTCCTTTCAGAGCCCGATCTGTTAAATTCGCAGGTCGCTAAGGCTACGGGCCCGTAAAACCTGATCGACTGTAAGTGGAGAATGGGTCAGATGAGAGCCGTCGCTTATTACTGTTCTTATTATTTGGAGCAAGTGAGTTTTTTTATCGTTCAACTCGGCCGGATACACGTAACGGATTTGAAAGCCAGTGCGGATGAGTGCCAGCGCAATTTTTTTTGCATCGTTCAAGGGCACATCTGCGCCATAAGCCAAGGTATTCGTCGGACCTGCTTTTAGCGTATCTGACACAGTAACCCGGATCTCGATTTTTTTATAGCCAAGCTCGTTCAGTGAATTTTTAACCCGTTCAGCATCACTTCCCTTTAAATAATACAGGATTTGAAGGGAAGTGTCGATCTTTATACCCGCAAATTTCCCAGATAACAGATCGTTTGCCCTCATGCTTTGGATCAGCAAACCGTAATTGTTATCCTTATTGGAAAGATTGTCTTTTAAAAATCGGAGATAATCCCCCTGCAGGCTTTCCTTTAAGTACTTAAACAGGCTTAATCGCTTCTGCTCTTTTGATACCGAATCGCGATAAGTTGTAAGTTCTTCTCTGGCAATGTTTATTTGCTTTTCAAGATGGGATACCTGCATAAACGAAAACGCAAGCCAAATTATCCCTGCAATAAATGGCAATGCGGAAAAAATATAAAAATTTACTGATCTGGCGCGTGCCTTCTCTTTTGAATATCCGATAAGTTCGCCGATTGCTGCTTCCTTTTCCTCTTTAGTCATTTTACCCCTTTTATTTTCTTTATAATTATTTCGCAGTCGTCGTTTAACTCTTTCTTTTGAATTTCAGTAAAAGCCTCGTAGCCTTTGAATTCACTTATTAAATATTCGAGTTCTCTTTTTCTTACAGACAGTTCCTTTTCATTTATTTTGTTTGAAAAATTGAGGCTGACAAAAAAAAGCGACGCGGGAAGCATTGACGAAAATTTGGAAACACTGTCGAGTGTTATTTTAGAGCCCAACATGCCAGGGAAGAATATCGCAATACCGCTTAATACCACAAGTGGCATCGCTATTCCCCAGCTAAAAACCACCATAAGTCTCTTCCTGGCAAAATCTCTTTCAATTGCGCTCAATTCGGTTTCATAAAGAGACAAACAAACTGGTGGATTATCCATATTTAGTAACTGTGACCGGTGGTTTTATTATTTATAAAACAAAGTGGTCGGGGTCAAAATTCATATTCTGGACTCATACACTACAGCAATGCTTTATGACATAAAACTATGATTTTTCAAACAAAAATACAATCGTATGGCATATTTTGTTTGAAAAATATGTTATTTGTAGAAATTAGTGAAACAGCAACGAATAACACCGGCATTAACCAAAAAATGGTGAAACACTACAGCGATTTATGCTTGAGGATCTGTGTTCGATATCACGTGAACTTTTAACCAAAAGCATACTTTTAGCCGACTTTTAGGATATTTATTATCCACCGTAACTCCAAATTACTAATCACATATTAAAAGTCTTCGCGTTGTCTTGTTACAGTGAGTTAATTGCTACAACCCTAAACACTTCATTTTCAAACTATAATTTGGAATATTAATTCGCTCCCATTGTTACATTCTGCCCTTTAACTTTTCAATAAATTTAAGTACGTTTGGGGAAATGTGAATTTTTAATTTTTTTACGACTGATCTTACTAATTTAAACATGAAGTTATTTATTAAAAAACCTATTGCGCAATTGATGGCTGCCTCGGCGGCAACCGAGAAAACGCTGAAAAGAACGTTAGGCGTTGGCTCGCTTATCGCCCTGGGTATTGGCGCAATTATTGGCGCCGGTATTTTTGTGCGAACGGCGGCAGCAGCAGGCGAACACGCCGGTCCGGCTGTTACAATTTCATTCCTTATTGCAGCTTCGGGTTGCGCGCTGGCCGGTTTGTGCTATGCAGAATTTGCCAGCATGATCCCTATCGCCGGTTCGGCCTACACTTATTCTTACGCCACCATGGGCGAGTTCATCGCCTGGATTATTGGCTGGGATTTGGTATTGGAATACGCTTTGGGAGCGGCCACAGTATCTATCGGCTGGTCGCAGTACTTTAACGAGTTTCTACATACCTTTTTCGATATACACATACCCTATCAGTGGGCGCACTCCTTCTTTGAAACATCCAATACTACTACGGGCATGTATGCCGCAGAACTGGGCACACGGGGTATTGTTAACCTCCCGGCTATCCTTATTCTGTTCCTGTTAACTTTATTGTTAATTAAGGGCACGGCAGAATCAGCTGTAGTAAACAACATCATCGTTGTAATTAAAGTTGCCATTGTACTGATGATCATCGGCTTAGGCTGGCACTACATTAACCCTGCATTACACACGCCGTATATGATCCCTGCCGATGCAGGAACTGTTAAAGTGAGCACGGGCATAGTTAATTACGCAGATACATTTAACCACGGCTGGCTTGGCGTATTACGCGGTGCAAGTGTGGTATTCTTCGCGTTCATTGGTTTTGATGCAGTATCTACAGCGGCCCAGGAAGCTAAAAACCCACAAAAAGATATGCCAAAAGGTATCCTGATATCATTGGTTATCTGTACTGCGCTTTATATCCTGTTCTCGCACGTATTAACCGGTCTGGTATCTTACAAAGAATTCTTGATACAAGGTAAAGAAGCTTCTGTTACTTACGCAATTAAAGCGGCAATGGGCCCAAGCTATCACTGGCTGGCCAATTTGGTAACCGTTTCTATCCTTGCAGGCTTCTCATCGGTTATCCTGGTGATGTTAATGGGCCAAACCCGTGTATTCTACACCATGAGTACAGATGGTTTAATCCCTAAAATATTTTCTAAGCTACACCCTAAATTTCAAACACCCTACAAATCGCAGTGGTTATTTTTTGGCTTTGTATCCTTGTTTGCAGGTTTTATTCCTGACAGAATTGTAGGCGATATGGTAAGTATAGGTACGTTATTTGCGTTTGTACTGGTTTGTTTCGGCATCATGATTTTACGTAATACCGATCCTCACCTGGTTCGTCCGTTTAAAACACCTATTTATTTTATTGTTTGCCCGCTTGGTGCTTTAATTTGTTTAGGTATGATCGCTTCTGAAGGTTGGGAAAACTGGGCAAGGCTAATTGTTTGGTTACTCATCGGTTTCGTTATTTACTTTGGCTACAGCATCAAACGCTCGCATGTAAGGCACGGAAAAGTTGAAGGAGCAATTGACCCCATCAACCCTAAATTTGTTGAATAACTGATAGCAATATCCATACAAATAAAAAAGGTTCTGAAATTTCAGAACCTTTTTTATTAAGTTCTTTTTTATACCGAAGCTTTAATTGCAACTTTGTTCAGTTTCCGGTTAAAGTCAAAAACATAAAACCCTAAAGCCATGCGCCCATTAATTTTCAGGGAGATATTATCTGTTACGATGATCCTGTTTGCCATTATTGATATACTGGGCGCTATACCCGTAATTATCCAGGTACGCCAGCGCGTAGGGCACATCGAATCGGAAAAAGCAAGTATAGCAGTGCTGGTATTAATGGTGGTATTTTTATTTGTGGGTGATGAGCTACTGGCTATCATCGGGCTGGATATCTCGTCATTTGCGATAGCAGGCTCGCTGGTGATATTTATCATCGCCATGGAAATGGTATTAGGAGTCGACTTTTTTAAGGAAGAAGTGCCGCTATCCGCATCGATAGTACCCATCGCATTCCCGCTGATAGCAGGCGCTGGCACCATGACCACGTTGTTATCTTTAAAATCTCAATATCAAACCCAAAACATTATTGTAGGCATTGTACTAAACACCATTGTGGTTTACCTGGTGCTAAAAAATGTAAAGTGGATAGAGAAGCTTTTGGGGCCGGTTGGGTTGAGTATACTGCGTAAATCATTCGGGATAATATTGCTGGCGATAGCAATTAAGTTGTTTAGGGCGAATACACACCTTTAATTTGAAAATGAGTTAATTTGAAAATTTGAAAATGAAAAAGCAAAATTGCGCTTCAACTTGAAATGCTACCAGGTTAAGGATGATCTGGCATCTTCAAATTTTCAAACCCTCAAATTTTCAAATTGCTAAAAGCCGCGCTACAAACATCGTATCCGCCTTATGCTCATACCCCTTCAACACCTTGCTTTCTTCCAGCTTCAATCCTAATTCTTCCACCAGGTAATCAACCACATCCTCATTCTCGCCTTTAAAAGCCGAGCAGGTGATGTAAATGAGCGGCTTGCCGGGTTTAAGGTATTTAACCACGTTTTGGGCTATGCCTTTTTGCAGGCGCTGAAAAAACTCAATTTTGGCGGGCATAAACTGGGCTATCATTTCGGGAGTGCGGCCCCAAGTGCCCGAGCCGCTGCAGGGGGCATCAAGGATAATGCCGTCAAACTCGTAATCGTGCAGGGTTTGATCAATGTTGGTGGTAAGGTCGAGCACTTTTTTCTGGTATTTGGTTAAGCCTGCTAACTGGAAGCGTTCATCCAGGTTGGCCAAAACCGATTCGCGGATATCTGACACTACCAGTTTAATGTTGGGTTCGTCCTCGTGCAGTAATAACGACTTACCGCCCGATGCCGCGCAGGCGTCCCACCAGCTATCCCAGCGCTGGGGCCTGAAAAAATCGCCAGTTTGCTGCGAGGAAAGATCCTGCACCTCGAACCAGTTTTGTTTTGGGAAGATGGTTTCGAGCCTGGTTCCGTTAGGCAAAGCGTAACAGCCGTTGCCTTCGTCTTTAAACACAACTCCGGCTTTATTTAGTTCGGCTTTAACCAGGTGGTCGTACCCATTGCGTACCCGGATAAATAAATCGGGCTGGCAAAAAAATGATTTCAGGAATGCATCTTTATCAATCCCGGCAGATATCTGAGATGCCCAGGGGAAAACATCTTCCAGTTTAAACGCAGGGTAGGCTGTTTTTACTAAGGTAAGCTTATCATCAATGGCAAAATTAATGCAAGCCGCCCAGTCGGGTTTAAAATGCAGTAAAAATGAATTGCTTTGGGTATTGCACAAAAATTCGGCAACTATCAATCGTTCGTCAGTAGCTAAATTAGGCAGTGCCTGCCCCAGGCGAAAATAGCTGTATACCAAGCGACTGGCCACCCGCCGGTCGGTTGATCCCATTTGCTTATTTTGCCTGTAAAAGCCGGGTAAAAATTTACTTAAGGGCGTATCAACCGGGTACTCCCCTATTATGCGCTGAAACGTTTTAAGCTGGTTTATAGCCTTCATTCTACCTGTTTAAGCTCAAAGTTAGCATACATTAACACATTTACATGCGTATTTACCCAGCCCATTCCATTTTTTTTAACAAAGCGGAACTGATTGTGCAGGCCTGTATAGTCGGCTTTGTCCAATGCTGCAAAGTTATTATCAATCAATTTGCGGCCAAAGTACATACCCTCGTCAAAGCCTTTAATGGCAAAATCAGTAGGCTCTACATGATAAACACGGTGGTAAACCCTCACAAATTCCATATTGGCGTCTGATTTATAATCAATTTGATCAGCAGATGTAATGTGAGTTTTCAACCGTTGCAAAATATCTATTTTTAAAAAGCTAAACTTCTCCCAGCTTGGGTGCCCAAACAGTGTTACCGGATAATGCCTGTTTAAAGTATCCAGCGATTTTAAGGTAACCGATAAAAATGCCTGGTCGGTAGCGGCTACCACAAATATGTTTTGTTCTTTTTTTGACAGTTGAGGTATCAACCCTCCTAACTGGCCTTTTGAAATGGTAACAATAATAACCTTAACCTTTTTATTGCTCAGGCTATCCGTGGCATTTTTAAAGCCCCGCACATAATCCTGCTCCTGGCTAAAGCCCGACCGCAGGATGAAAATCTTCTTAGGCTTTAATTTATCGTTAATATACTGCGCCGCGCCCCAGCCATGATACTCTAAGGGTGGCATTACCGTAATTAAATTATTGCTATTGATGGTTGCCGGAGATGCAGGCGAAAGTGGTGAAACAATGGGCGACTTTGTATTAAGCACCGCAGTAAATATCTTCATCCCGTCCGGAAAAACCGGGCCCACAATCAGGTCGCTGTTTTTGATGAGGGGGTTAAAACCGAGGCTATGCGCCTGTGCGCCCTCGTCTTTTGAATCGTACAGCCGGAGCTTGAAATTTGCGCCGCTGGCTGTAAGCGAATCCAGGGCAAGTTTAAAACCCTGGTAATACTCTACGCTCATGTTAGCCTTGGTTAGGCCGGGCGAAGTATACCTGGCACCGGGTTTCAGATGATCTAAACCCAGCGGCAATACCATAGCTATGGTTAAAGGTTTGGAAGCCGCCGGTTTTACGGGGGGCTTTTCGGCAATCTTTGGCTTTTCGGCTTCTGTGTCAGTTGGTTTTTTAACAGGCGCTACCGGCTGCAATTTTGGCGAACATGCAGCCAGTACCAATGCCGTTATAAAAAACAGTAACCATTTATTCCCACTCAATTGTAGCAGGTGGTTTCGAACTGATATCATATACTACCCGGTTAATTCCTTTTACGTTGTTAATGATCTCGTTACTGATCTTGGCCAGTAAATCGTACGGTAAATGGCACCAATCGGCGGTCATTCCATCCAACGACTCAACAGCACGCAGGCAAATTACGTTCTCGTAAGTACGCTCATCGCCCATTACCCCTACCGATTGTACCGGTAAAAATATAGCGCCTGCCTGCCAAACTTTATCGTAAACACCGTAACTGCGTAAATTGTTGATATAAATCGCATCGGCCTCCTGTAATATAGCAACTTTTTCTGGCGTAACATCGCCCAGTATCCTTATAGCCAGGCCCGGACCAGGAAAAGGGTGCCTGCCTAAAATATTTGGATCGATGCCCAATGCTTTGCCAACACGCCTAACTTCGTCTTTAAACAGGGTGTTTAAAGGTTCAACTACCTTTAGCTTCATAAAATCGGGCAGTCCGCCAACGTTATGGTGCGACTTAATGGTAGCCGATGGTCCCTTAACAGAAACCGACTCGATGATATCCGGGTAAATGGTACCCTGGCCAAGCCATTTTACATCCTGAACCTCGTGCGCGGCATCATCAAATACCTCGATGAAAACACGACCGATAGCCTTACGTTTCTTTTCAGGATCGCTTAAACCGGCCAGCGCATCGTAAAAACGGGCTTTGGCGTCAATGCCTTTTATATTTAAGCCCATGTGCTTATACGAATCGAGCACCTGCTCATACTCGCCTTTGCGCAACAGGCCGTTATCAACAAAAATACAGTGCAGGTTGGCTCCAATGGCATGGTGCAGCAATACAGCCGCAACAGACGAATCAACACCGCCTGATAAGCCTAAAACTACTTTATCATCAACCAGTTTTTCTTTTAAGGCGGCAATGGTAGTTTCAATGAACGAATCTGGTGTCCAATCCTGGTGACAGCCGCAAATATCAACCAAAAAGTTTTGCAGCAATTGTTTGCCATCAATACTGTGGGTTACTTCGGGGTGAAACTGGATGCCGTAAGTTTGGGTACCGGTTACCTGGTAAGCTGCAACCTTTACCGTATCGGTACTGGCAATAACTTCAAAATTATTAGCAATGCGTGCGATGGTATCCGCATGCGACATCCAAACCTGCGAATTCTCGGGGATATTTTTAAACAGCGGATTTTCGCGGTTAACGTAATCTAAATTAGCACGGCCGTATTCGCGGGTGCTTGATGCCAATACCTCGCCACCGTGAAAATGCGCCACGTACTGCGCCCCGTAACAAACTCCCAAAATTGGCCGGGTGTTATGAAATTGCTCAAAATCAAAACGTGGCGCATCCTCCTGCCGCACAGAATACGGACTACCGGAAAGGATAATACCTTTTACGCTGCTGTCAATTTCGGGATAATGATTGAAGGGGTGGATCTCACAGTAAATATTGAGCTCCCTGACACGGCGCGCTATAAGTTGGGTGAATTGCGAGCCAAAGTCAAGAATGAGGATTTTTTCTTGCATGGGCAAAGATAGGATTTTGATATGAGATGTGAGATATGAGATTTGAGATTTTTGGATGGCGGTTTTTGTCTCGGATTTCGGAATTGGGGTTTCGGATTTTTTTAATTGATGATTTTTGTCTGAACCGGATTAAGCAGATTTATCGAATTCCACAGATTTTAAAATAGACACAATCAAAATCCAAAAAAAATCCGATAAATCCGACGAATCCCGGTTCAGATAATTCAGCTGCACATTGTCTGAATCAGAATTTACAGAATTAATAAAGCGATTCCGGTTCAGGCAAAAACAATCTTCAAATTCTCAAATTTTCAAATCCTCAAATTGTTAGCACATCAACTCTCCTCCCGTTTCACCAACAAAACCTCATCCCCATCCAGCAACAAATATCCGTACTCATAACAAAACATATAAGTTGACCCTGTTTTGGTTTGGTAGATGCTGGTAATATGGTCAAAATCGAAACCTTTTGCCGCCATTTTTTTGCGGGTGGTTTTGGTTTTGCCGGTTGGGTTTAGTTCTTCCAGTACCCGGCGGTTGCGGCGTAATATGTTGTTGATATTGCGCACCATGTTATAACTATTGCTATTGAGCTGGTTGTTGTAATTGTTTCGACATAGGTCGTTACAGAATTTTTTATCGGCCCGGCCGTGCAGGGGTTCGCCGCAATCCAAACAGTTTCTTTCCTGGTTCATATGATAAAGTTAGGCAATTATTTATCCGTTTGCAAACGCTTACAAATGGATACTATCGACTGTAAACGGTTATTATCCGGTTATTTTTTCGGGGTAGCTGCACCTTTGTATCGTTATCAAAACAAACAGTAACATTAAAAAATAAAACGATGAACACATTAAGAAACAGTGTACGCCTTGTAGGCAACTTAGGTATGGATCCCGAAGTAAAAGTTTTTGACAGCAACAAAAAAATGGTGCGGGTGTCGCTTGCTACCAACGAAAGTTATAAAAATGACAAAGGCGAAAAAATAACCGATACCACCTGGCACAACCTGGTATTTTGGAATACAGCAGCCAAACTTGCCGAAGACCTGCTAAAAAAGGGCGATGAAGTAGCCATTGAAGGTAAACTGGCCAACCGCAACTATGTAGATAAAGACGGTGTTAAACGCTATGTATCTGAGGTCGTGGTAAACGACTTTTTGAAAATTGGCACAAAAAGCTGAAGAGCAAAAACCGCAAACCATCCCCCGGATGCCGAAGAACCCAAAGCCTTTGATGCAAGCATTGATGAAGAGAAAGCAAAGGAAGTAAAAAGGGTTTCGGGCCGTTGGTTTGTGGCGCCTGTAAATAAAGACGATGAAAAGTAACACGACGTTATTTAATCATGTTTACAATATCAATAATCAGCCTGACCAGAAAGCACGGCTTTGTTTGCTGGTACTGGCTGATTATAACTGATGATTGTTTATTAGTTTTTCGCGCCGGAATTGTCGACGCGCAAAAAACAATCAAGTCACTTTGCGCCTCTGCGGCTTTGTGCGAAATAAAACTCACCGATATTAAAAGCTTTCCCGCGGCTTCACTGGCATTTGCGAACGTTCAAAAAAACGATTCCATGTTTTAGGCAGGGCATATAAGCGGCTTTGGGTTTTGAATAGTATATTTGAGTCCAATTATATCTACCCATATGGATCCCGGACAAGCCTACATGTTTGAAACTGTATTTAATCAGATTGGTTTCCCCATGACTATTATTGAGCCCAACATACCCCGGTTTACCATAATAGCCATGAATGAGGCGCGGATAAAGGCAACTTCGATGACCGCAGATCAAATGATTGGCAAGGATACCTTTGATGTTTTTAAACCATGGGACAAAAACAGCGAAGAACAACTAAACCTGTTAAAAAACGGGCTCATTGAAGCCGTAGAACAAAAAAAATACGTTAAGCTCCCACTGCTCTATTTCGAAATTCCTGTCCCCGGGGGGGCTACAGTTCAGGGTTGGGCGCAAACCGAAATTACGCCCATTTTTGATAGCGAAGGTAAGGTAGCATACCTGCTAAGTATTGCCAAAAATGTAACTGAACAGGAGTTGAACAAACTGGCCCTTGCAGCATCAAGGAAAAAAGAATTGGAGATGGCCGAAGAACTTGCCAACGCCAATAATGAATTACAAAACTTTAATGAAGAATTGCGGGCAGTAAACGAAGAACTGGCCTGTACCAACGAAGAACTGGCCGTTACAAACGAACAGTTGTACACATCAAATGAACTGTTGGAGCAATCGCGCGAAAGCTTGCAACTGCTCAATACCGAATTGGAAGACCGCATTTTAAAGCGCACCAAAGCTTTGGCCGACAGTGAAACCCGATTTAGGACCATGTTTGAAACCATATCGCAAATGGCATGGACCGTTGATAATAACGCTGAGGCAACTTTTTTTAACAAAAGATGGTACGACTATACCGGCCTTGATTTCGCCGCCAGTAAAGGATATGGCTGGAAGGCCGCGCTGCATCCCGACGATGTGGAAGCAGCCCTTAACAAATTCAGGGATATACAATTGGGCTTGAGTATTGATGGTGGTATCGAAAACAGGATTAAGGGCGCCGATGGCGAATTTCGCTGGCATTTAACCAGGATGGTTCCGGTTAAAAACGAAGAAGGCCAAACAGAAATGTGGATTGGTACCGCTACCGAGATAAACCAGCTTAAAGAATTGCAACAGCAAAAAGACGATTTTATAAGCATTGCCAGTCATGAACTTAAAACACCCATGACCAGCCTAAAAGGTTCATTGCAATTATTGGAGCGGTTGGTTAATGACCTCACTTCGCCCATGCTGCCTAAACTGATAGCTCAATCAAGCAGGAGCATGCATAAAATAACAGCACTGGTTGAAGACCTGTTGAACCTGAGCAGGATAAACCAGGACCGCCTGCAACTAACCAAATCAACTTTTTTACTTTCAAAAATAGTAAGTGCTGGCAGCAGTGAAATAAGGCTGGCAGAAGAATATAAGATAATAGTAACCGGCGATCTTGAACTGGAGGTATTTGCCGACGAGCACCAGATAGACCAGGTATTGGTAAACTTTATAAACAACGCTGTAAAATACGCTCCGCGGTCGAAGGATATTATTGTTTCGATTGAAAAAATAAACAATATGGCCAGGGTTAGCGTAACAGATAAAGGGCCCGGCATACACCCCGACGAAGTAAAACGCATTTTTGAACGCTATTACCGGGTTGAAACAGCTGGCTTTCAAACAGGTGGATTAGGCTTAGGATTATACATCAGCGCCGAAATTATTAAAAAACATGAAGGGCAGATAGGTGTTGACAGTGAACCAGGGAAGGGAAGTACTTTTTGGTTTACTATTCCAATAGTCTGAAATCCAAACCACTCATTATTTTCTTAAAGTTATTAGTTGTACAGACGAACCGTTTTAAGGTTATTTTGTCAAGATAGCATAGCGATCCCGGCCAATGGCTCTGTAAAACCTATATTTAAACTTAGCCCAAAAGGAATTTATTTTATAGGAAAGTGAGTTGTTTTGCCAGTTGATGTCGAACTTTTTTTTTCCATTAAAATGATAATAAAAAGGCAATGCCACTTTGCAATGAAGTGTCGGCGGGTTATTTTCAACTGCTTTCCAGTGATCGTGATCCAATGCACTTTTTGGATTATACTCAATTTCAATTATTGTAAGTGCTTTTGAAGCTTCATAAATAAAAAGGTTAATATCACATAGCTTGGAATATAATGTTAACAGTTGAGGCATAACATTGGCTAAATATTGTGGTTCCGTTTTATCGGATCTAAATTTTCTGGTCTTCTCTATACGACCAATCCCCGCCACTTCTTGATAATTTGCAATAAAATACAAACAGCTATCTGAAATTGTATTCCATGTCATGTCACGGGCCATAGCAAGCAAACTAACCGTCGCTTCGGCTAAATGCAGCTCCAATGTATCTTTTGTGATTACTGTTTTGTCGAACATTTGATATGGTTTACCTTCCACCCTTCACTTCCTCGCCATACATCTCTGTTTCGTTAACCCGCATATAAACGGTTTTTTCGACAATATTGTGTATCACCCCATCCAGTTCACGGGCTGTGGTGTCAAGGTGGGCAACTATTTCTTTATTCAAAGGATTTTCCATATCATCCTTGTCGAACAAATTTACCAGGCCGAGGATGGTAGCTACCGGTCGCCTGAGTTCGTGCGAGCTAATGTTGGCGATGGATTGCAGCCTGTTGTTCTGGTCAAGTATATTTTCTTCGTTTCTCTTACTTTCTATCAAAACCCGCAAAATATTTACCGTACGTCCAATCAACTGTAGTTCACTATCCTTAGGCTCGCGCACAGTGTTATAATAAATACCAAACACCGCCAAAACCTTCGACCCTTTTGAACTGATAACCGGGGTAGACCAACACGCTTTTAATCCAAATTGTTTAGCTAATCCGGCATAGTCGGCCCAAAGGGGATCGTTTTCAATATCGCTCACAATAACCTGGCTGCGGTGAAAAACCGCCGTACCACATGAGCCAACATTTGGTCCCACCGAAAGATTTTCGATTGCATCACAATAATTTTTAGGTAATTGTGGGGCGGCAAGGTTATGTAATTTATCCTCCACGTCATCAACCTCCAAAACCGAGCAAATCATTTCAGGAAAAATACCTTCAATTCCCATTAACAATTCGTTGGCGGTTTGAGCAAGGGTATACCTCGAGGTGGTATTTAATTCTAACACCTTCTTTTCCAGCGTTAAAACCCATTGCTGAATCATTATTTCGGTGATATCCCTGATAAAAACAGCTAATCTGTTGTGATATGGGTATACATTCATTCGTAACCACGAATTACAAAATGTATTCAGATACTGTACCTGTATTGCTTGTTCGCTGGCCAATGATCGTTGTAACTCATCTATTACCCTGGGTGTTAAACCCAGGCTTTTGATGTATGTAAAGCGAGATGACCTTATCTGGCTTTCATCCAGATTGGTCATCGCCTGGAAGGCAGGATTGAAGGCTAAAACATTCCACCCGGTATCAAGTACTATGAAACCCTCGGTAAGGCTTTGAATGGTATGTTGCACAATATCATCACTTGTGGCGCCAGATTTGGCAGGAACGCCAATCACCGCGTTGCCAGTTGAATAAATAAGACCATCGTCATTCAGTAAGATAGACCATGTTACGCTATAGTAACATCCATCCTTAGCTTTAACGCGGCTCTGATATCCTATCAGTTGTTTATCTGCAACTAACTTGCCAACTGATTCTTCTTTGCGTTCCTTATCGGCCGGGTGGCAAATATCGGCAATATTTATTCCGAGCAGTTCGGCCTCGGTATAGTTAAATAATTGCCGGAAGGATGGGTTGGTATGTAATATTACACCACTCATATCCATCACAAAAAATATATCTTTTGAGTGGGTAAAAAAGGATATGAATCTTTTATCCATAGCGGGCTATTATGGCATATTTGACTATATCTAAGTTATAAAATATTTACAATAACCAAATATTAATTTAAGGAGTGCTTACAGCAACGGGCAAAACTTTGCCATTAAAAAAACGATGCCCGGTAAGCGCAAAATCGGCCACGTATTTTCCCATTTCAAATGCCAGTACCGGCGACTCATAACCAGGAAAAGCTTTTTCAAGCATTTCGGTTTGTGCCGATCCTAATGCCAGGCAATTCACTTTAATATCCTGGCTGGCCAATTCCTGGGCCAAACACTCCGTTAGAGTGTGCAATGCCGATTTACTTGCCGAATATGCCGCCAACCCCGGAAACTTAGCGCTGCCCTGGTAACCGCCCATACTGCCAATATTTACAATATGCCCGCCACCCTGCACCAATGGCAATAAAGCCTGGATAATGCGCACATGCCCTATAAAGTTACTTTGCAGCATTTCTACAAAGTCAGTTTCCTGCAGTTCTGCAAAGGGCTTATTAATAAGTACACCAGCGTTGTTAATTAAAATATCAACCCGGTTATCAAAGTTGGTTTCAATAAACTGAAGCAGGCCTTCGTAATCATCGTGTACAATATCAAATGTGAGGGCATACAACTGGCAATCAGGGTTAAGGCCATTGGCAATTTCCAGCAAACGTTCCAGTTTGTCCTGCGAGCGCGCCAGGGCTATTACTTTATGATTACCGGATAGTATCAGTTCAATTACAGCTTCAAATCCTACGCCGCTGCTGGCTCCTGTTATAATAATGTTCATATAGCCCCCTAACCCCCTGAAGGGGGAATTTATTATTTATACTGTTGCGACGTTTTGGTATATAACGACTTGCTGAGCCAGACTTACGAAGTTTTAAAAACTTCGTAAGTCTTTGATCAACTTGTTTCCACTCCTGCAATTAGCAATTTACCAGTTGCGATGATGGGGATCAAGTTATCGTCGGCCTAAAATACCAATTTTTGTTAAACCGGGTAAGTTATAATGTGAAAGGATCTATTAATTCAACCTTGCCATCAAGAGATTTAAAATCGGCAATATTGTTGGTAAGCAGCGGAACCCTTCGTACTAAAGCGGTAGCATAAATTATGGCGTCTGGCAATTTAACCTTATAACGGGCTCTTAATTTGATGGTTTCCTCTGAAATAGTGTCTGTTAACGGGACAACCTCCAATTCGCTGCAAATAGCCTTAAGCAGATTATGTTCTTCAATATTTGCGAAGGCATAACCTAAAGCTTCTATTTTGGTGATCACAGATATAGCAGCATTCTTTTGGAGTATTTTTTGGGGATCCAATTTGTATTTGGATAGATAGATCAAAACATTGGAATCAAATATCACGATCCCATTCCTTCCTTAGTTCCCGCTGCCATTCCACTGGGTCCTCAATATCGGCAAACAAGTTTTTGCCCTTTGCCTCATCCAAAACCTTTTTTATGCGCTCATATTGGCTTAATGGTTCAGTTAATGGGGCCGATTGCGTATCAATAACAACATTTCGTACATAAGGAATTTCACTCAGTATCCTTTTTATAGATTCTGTTCTTTCGTCATCAACCTTTATGATCAGTGTTGTCATATTCTAAAGTTAGACATATTCTGTTAAAATACCAATTTTTGCTCAACCGGGTGCGCTATCAGGTAAAAACCATCGTCAATCAATTTTTTTAGTTCGTGCTGATCTTTTGCCTTTTGTTGCAGGAAGTTCCGGATGTCGGATGCCAGTAACGGCTCAATATCCTCATGCTCCAAAAGTTCCAGTATTTCCAGGGCACAAAGCCAGTCGTCATGATGGTCTTTTTGCAGTTTGAGCCAAACGTTACCTAAAAAACCATAATCGCCTTGTTTTTGGCGGCAATCCCGAACTTGTTTGTACAGCTTGTGCAGCTCCTTATTTTTAAAATCGTATTCTACGTGGTGGGTTGCCGTTTTTGATTTATAAACAGCTTCCTCAAAAGCTTCTTTATCGGCAGCGCCGCAAAACACCGACGTTACCTGTTGACCAACGGCCATATCATAAACACCCCACGATGGGTCGAACAGTACAGTATCGTCTTTATCGGTTACCCTACAATCTGTAAAAGTAATGAGGCACATTTTGCCTTCATTTTCCAGGATGCTTTTTACTTTCCCTTTCACCGTAATACCACTTTCAAAATTCAGCACCGCATTTTGGTTTATACTGATGCCGGTATTTTCCAATTGCGTTGCATTCAAATCTTCAATCGGGCCAAGGTTTTTCAGCCTGCCAACAGGCGAGCTAAAGCCGTTATGATGATAGCTTTTGCCATGACCCTTAAGCTGCTTGTTATTTACAGCCAAAGCTGTAGGCCCGGCGGTTTTAATAAAACAGGGCTGGCCATCTTTATCCACCTTAAACTCGGCAACCGTGCCCGAAACCTGTAGGCCCGAGCTATAAACTACGGTACAGGTATTTTTGCTTTCAACAGCCTTACCCAAACCATATGCCCCCCCTCTGCGGAAGGCCATGGTATTGGCAAATTCCTCCAGCACATCTATCAGGTTTTGAAATGTCGGCGTTACAAAAAGCTGCGGCTGTGTTTTGGTAATATCATAACTATAATTCACGGCATCAATGGTATACCAAAGCTTCTTTACGCCGGCCATCATACAGCTGGCGCTTTCGCCTATTGACGATAGCAGGCCCGCCCCATATATTTTCGGATTTTCAAGTGTGCCTATCAGTCCATATTCTACCGTCCACCAATGTAGGCGGCTAAGCAGTGCCATTTCTGAAGGTTCGCCCATATTTTCCTGCCGGCGGGCCAACAATTCTTCAGCCTTTTTGATCTGTTCGGGGTCGGCATCGGGCATTTCCTTTAATATTGATAAAGCTCTTATGGCTTCATAAAGTTCAAAGTCCTGTGCCGAAAACATCGCTTTTGCCCCTATCGACCCAAAATAGCTCAAATACTCGTGATAGTCTTTATCGGCAATAATTGGCGCATGCCCTGCAGATTCGTGAATAATATCAGGTGCCGGCGTATATTCAATATGTCGCGACTGTCGGATATCGGCAGCAATAACCAACACCCTGCAGGCCTGGTACTCCATGAAGGCGGCCGGCGGTATAAAGCCATCAACAGTAACCGCCCCCCAGCCTATTTTAGCCAGGGCATCGTTCATTTCCTGCAAGTTGGGTATCCGCTCAATTGTTAGCCCGGCTTTGGTTAAACCGGGGATATATGGATAGTAAGCTACATCTTTAAGATAGCTATAATTTTGCCGCATTACATAGCGCCAAACCGCGTGGTCAATAGGCGTATAATGCTCGTAATGTTGGTCGACTATAAATTGTTTTAAATGACCGGGCAATGCCGCAACCTGCGGATTATTAAAATCATTAAAATGGCTCATGTACGTTGGGTACGGTTTATAACAGAACGTAAAATTAGGAAATAAGGTTTAATAAACCTGTCTATTTTTCTTCAATATCAGGCAAACCAGCCTGCAGTTTATCGGTACGAAAAACGTAATATACACCCAATAAGGCCACTACGATAGATATGAGGTAGAAAGTAAAACTCAAATAAACCGCCATATCTTCGGCAAGATGAAATGGTTTGGCCAGGTTCACAAAAATGGCGTCGCGTACGCCGCCGCCACCTAAGCTAAACGGAATGATGGATGCCAACGCAGAAATGAGGAACGAAAGCAGGTAAGGTGCAAATTTACCGGTAAAATCCTGCGCAAGCAGCAGGCATACTATACACAGCAATTGCATGGATTGTACCCCGATAGCCTTTAAGTGCGCCGTAAAAAAGTTATGCGTGTAATCTTTAAAAAACTTGCGTACCACTATATAATATATTATGGAGCCGCCTATCAATAAACCAAGCGGAATTTTTAACCCTATTTGCACGCTTATATGCGGTATTAAAATAATAAGCGCAACGGTGATAACCCCTATGGCCCAAAAGCCGCTTAACCTGTCGAACAAAATAGCCCAGAAAACTTTTTTGGTGGGCAACTTATAATTTTTATGCAGCAGGTAAATTTTATACCCATCGCCACCTATACCACCCGGCAACAGCACGTTATAGCATAACCCTAAAAAGTACAGGCGTAAGTTAAAGCGATAATCGAGCTTTAAGCCTATCGACTTAAAAAAACTCAATAACCGCCATGCCGAAAATAACATCGAACCGAAATAGCAAAGAATTGCTGCCGCCAGCCAGGCCCTGTCGGCGTGTACCAGCCTGTACTTTATTTTGGCAAATGGCACTTTGCTAAAAACCCAATACAACAGGCCGCCGGTAACTACAATAATCAGGATAACTTTAACAACGCCCCAAAGCTTGCCTTTCCAGGTTTTATGTTCGGTGCCTTCGTCTATAATTTCTTCGGTATCTGTCATCTGGATGCAAAGCTATGGTATTTTTTTATTTGGATATAACCGGCACGTTATTTAACGGTAAAATCAAGTTTAAAGCTTTTTGGATAAAAGTTTAACAGGGGGATATTTTTGTCATGCAAAGACGGTAAAACGCAAAGCTTTAGTCAAAAAAATCAAGATCGATTTCCTAAAACAGGTATTTAAAACTAAGATTATTTTCCGCCCAAAGATGCAAATCAAACTCCTTATTTTTCTTAGCGTCTTTGCGCGAAAAAAAACCGAGTTAAAACTGACACCTATATAACCTGCAAATCAAATCAGTGTAATCATATAATATTCGGTGCAATCATAAATTCATAATTGTTATTTTTGCGCAAATTTTTATAGGTATGAACAAAGTAAAAGTTGGCATTGTGCAAATGAGCTGTACTGCAGATAAGCAGCAGAACCTGCAAAAGGCTATTGTTAAAGTAAGGGAAGCGGCTGCCAAAGGCGCGCAGATTGTTTGCTTACAGGAACTATTTACCTCGCTTTATTTTTGCGACGTAGAAGATTACGACAACTTTAAACTGGCAGAAGCAATCCCCGGCCCATCAACTGACGAATTGTCGAAAGTTGCTGCTGAGTTAAATGTGGTTATCATTGCATCATTATTTGAGAAGCGTGCACAAGGCCTTTACCACAATACAACTGCTGTATTAGATGCCGATGGCAGTTACCTTGGCAAGTACCGTAAAATGCATATACCCGACGATCCGGGTTTTTACGAAAAATTTTACTTCACACCAGGTGACCTGGGTTACAAAGTTTTCAATACCAAATACGGCCGTTTAGGTGTGTTGATCTGCTGGGACCAATGGTACCCCGAAGCTGCACGCATTACCGCGTTGATGGGTGCCGATATCCTGTTTTATCCAACGGCCATTGGCTGGGCCACCACTCAGGACGAGGCTACAAATATTGAACAATACAATGCATGGCAAACCATCCAGCGTTCGCACGCGGTTGCCAATGGCATACACGTTGTAAGCATAAACCGCGTAGGCGAAGAAGCCGGCGTTAAATTCTGGGGCGGATCGTTTTTTGCCAATCCCTTTGGCGCTATTATCCATCAAACATCACATGATCAGGAAGAAGTTGTAGTGCAGGAGTTGGATTTGGATAAATCTGATTACTACCGCAGTCACTGGCCTTTTTTGCGCGACAGAAGGATTGATTCATATCAGCCGATAACAAAACGTTTATTAGACGAGGACTAATTTTAGTCCGGAAGTCGAAAAGACAGAAAGTCCGAAAGTGAACTCTGAGTTATTTAGCAGCTATCATTCTTATATGGGTTTTAAATTTGAGAAACTAATTGTTTGGCAAAAATCGGTTGATTTATCATCCGATATCCATTCATTGACCAAAACTTTCCCAAAAGACGAGTTATTTGTTTTAACTGCGCAAATAAAAAGAGCCGCCGATTCTGTTTCTTTGAATATCGCAGAAGGATCAACCGGCCAATCAAATTTAGAGTTCAGCAGATTCCTGGGCTATGCTTTACGATCAAATATAGAAGTTGTAGGGTGTTTGTATCTGACTCAAAAAAGACATTTAATATTACAAGTAGATTTTGACAAACTCTACCAACAATGTGAGGAAATACTTGTAATGTTAAATGCTTTGCGTAATTCTCTTAAATAAACCCAATGTCAATAAATAACGATACCTCAAATTCAAAACTTTCGGACTTTCGGACTTTCGGACTTTCGGACTTCCCAGCGAAGCTGGGTTTTCACTTTCCTGCCGAATGGGCACCACATACAGCCACCTGGCTTTCGTGGCCTCACAAAGAGGCTTCATGGCCGGGGAAAATTGATTTAATTTATCCAGCGTACATTGAATTCATCAAAGTATTAACCAAAGGCGAATTGGTACGCATTAACGTGGCTGATGAAAACATGAAAGCATCTGTAGCTTTCCAATTGCAAAATGCTGGGGTGGATATGAGCAAAATTGAATTATTTGAATTTGCTACCAACGATGCCTGGTGTCGCGATCATGGGCCGGCATTTTTGATAAACCCCGATACCAAGCAAAAAGCCATTGTTGACTGGGGCTATAATGCCTGGGGCGGTAAATATCCACCGTTTGATTTGGATGATGTGATCCCTACAAAAATTGGCCAGCATTTTGGTTTGCCTGTATTTAACCCGGGAATTGTGATGGAAGGCGGCTCTGTCGATTTTAATGGCAAGGGCACTATTTTAACAACCACCGCCTGCCTGCTTAACAAAAACCGTAACCCACATCTTAACCAGGATCAGATTGAAGGCTACCTGCGTAATTTTTACGGGGCCGAACAAATTTTATGGTTGGGTGACGGTATTGTTGGCGATGATACGGATGGCCATATTGACGATATAACCCGTTTTGTAAATGAAGATACCGTAGTTACCGTTGTTGAAGAAAATAAAAACGACGATAACTATCACCTGCTGCAAGAAAACCTTGAAGCCCTTAAAACTATGCGCTTGCTTAACGGTAAACAACTTAATGTAGTTGAGTTACCAATGCCCGATGAGATAATTTATGAAGGCACCCGTTTGCCGGCGTCATATGCTAATTTCTATATCGCTAATTCGGCAGTGGTAGTACCTACGTACCGATCGGCAAATGATGATAAAGCACTGCAAATCATCCAGCAATGTTTTCCCGACCGCGAGATTGTGGGCATTGATTCAACAGATATTATCTGGGGATTGGGCAGCTTCCATTGCTTGAGCCAGCAGGAACCTTCGCTTTGATGTGCAGATCTGCAAATTACAGATGTGCAGATGGTGTTTGATGTGCGCATTGCAGATACGCAAATGATGGAAATAAAACCGCCTTGCTTTTTCGAAGCCAGGCGGTTTTGTTTAAGCAATTTTTATATTATTTTGAGGCCAGGGCAATAGTTTGCTTATCTAAATTCCAGCCTTCCAGCAATATGGTTGGGGTTACGTTACCTAATTTGGCCGCCGGGGCAGTTACCGATAGGGTTATGCTTTCATGCGGGGCCAGGGTAAAATAGTTACCTGTCCAGTAGCTTGGCATAATTTCTTCGCCGTTTTTCATCAGTTGGGGGCGTACAAAGAATGCCAGTTTATTTGAGGTGTTGGTGAACTGAACGGTCCACTTGCTTTCTACAGCACCCTTTTCTCTTTTAACAATTTTGGCACTTACCTGTGCATGCTTCATATCGTTAAGCGTTTTAAATTCGTCAGTTGCAGATAGCCAGTAAGCGTTGTGCGACACCGCTTTGCCGGTTGAAGTTTTCAGGTTAAGTATTACAAAGCTTACACCTTGTGTACCTGCCAAGACATCCTTAAGCTGAATAATTTCCTGCACACCGTTTGTAGCCAAACCAACATGATCTAACTTAATAGATTTGATGAGCTTACTATCGATGTCAAAAACATCGGCTGTCGCAATTAAACTACCCGTTGCATGGTGCGTGCGGTTGATAATAGCCACGCTCGAATTATCGTAGTTATATTGGATATGCACCGGCTCGCAGGCATTTTGCATGCTGTAGTAGCCCGCGTTTGGCTCCAGGTACCAGTCATAAATTTGCCAGATAACACTGGGGAGCGCAGCGTTCAGTTTCCAGAGCATAACCCCACCGGTTTCGTTCAACTTGTGGCCATCGGCCTCAAAAATCCCCTGGTAGCCAATGTAGTTCAGAAATTGCATCTTATCCGAAAAGTTGACAATGCTGCTGGGTGCGCCATAGCGTTTTACCATTTCGTCGTAGTACTTATCGTACTGCCCCGCGCCAGTGGCAGCATCATGATACCCCCAGGTATTATTTAAGGGGAAAGGCAAAGTTTTGTCCCAGGTAAGGTTGGGAATTATTTTTGGCAGCGTGGTATAAGGCGGCTGCGACGGCAAACCGGTTTCGTCTTTAAATACCCAATCATGAGCCAGGTTGGCCAGCTTGTAATAGTCTTTAGGATCTTTCCAGGCATACGGGCCACCGCTGTATACACCCGATGGCATATCGTCCGGCCATGAGCCTTTCCAGCCTTCGGGCAGCTTTGCAAAGCCCGATGAACTTGGGATAAACGGACGGGTACCATCCAGCTCTATAATATCGTTACGCATTTTATCGTATAATTCCTTACGGGCATGGCCTTCGTTACCCCCAGTCCAAACTAATAAGCTTGGGTGGTTACGGATACGATAAATAGTACTCTGAACATTTTTGGTAAATACGTTGCCTTCCAAAGGCCAATCCGGCGAACCTTTAAACTCGCCCTGCGTATCGCCGGTGATCCAAAAATCCGACCATACCATCTGGCCATATTTGTCGGCTGCGTTCCAAAACGCATCAGGTTCGGTAACTCCACCGCCCCAAATACGCACCAGGTTAACGTTGGCATTTCGGCACAGGTGCATCTCGTAATCATACCGGGCTGAATCGCGGTTTACCATCATATCGGGTACCCATGCACCGCCTACTAAATGTACCAGCTTTCCATTTATATAAAATTGCCGCCGTACAAAGCCATTCACTTTTTCTGCTTTTGACGATACCGTGCGCACCCCAAAAACAAAAGTAGTATCATCGCTTATACCTTTAGCATCGGCATATTGCAGGCGAATGCAGTATAAGTTGGTCTTACCATAGCCATTGGGCCACCATAATTTAGGCTGGTGAATAACCAGCTGACTAATCTGATCCGCGTTCAAATCAACTGCAATACCCGATTTTGCAGCAACGGAAACCGCTTGCGTAAACTGCACAGGTAGTCCTGCAAAGTTTTCGGGTTTTATGCTGATGGTTAGCTTACCCGCATTAGCAACCAATGTATTGTTTGATAAAGTAAGTTTTAAAGACAGCTTAGCAATACTTGTATCGGGCAGGTTTGGTAAATCGGTTACCAATTTTGGCCTTCCTATAGTAACTGCGCCCGTAGTACGTAAAAAAACCGGTTGCCAGATACCCATATTACGATCCCGAACCGGGGGAATCCAATCCCAGCCGGCCGAGCAAAGCATGGTTACATTTTTGCCAATATCACCGGTTGGGCCGCCGTTTTCGTAGAATGGGCCAAGGGCTTTTAACTGTTCCTTTGCAGGATAACCAGCATAGTCTAAGGGATATATCTTTACTGCTAAAGCATTTTCGCCACCTGCATTGATGGCTTTACTTACATCCAGGTTGTGCTCGGCAAACATGCCTGCCATTTGGGTGCTATCGGCAATTTGTTTACCGTTTAAATACACTGCTGCACGGTAGTTAATGCCCTTAAATATTAACTGAAATTGTTTGCCCTTATCTGCCGCTGAAACTTTAAATGTGGTACGGTACCAGTAGGGCTTTTTCCATGGATTAGGATCATTGGGTAAATGACTGTATTGCTCCAGGTTGTACTCTTTATTAAACTGATCTGATGCATCCGGTATCAGCATATTATTTAACCCCTGGTAAGGATCGGGATATATTTTATTAGCTACCAACCCCGTTAACACGGTTGAAGGCACTTTAACCGGGAACCAGTAAACCGGCGAATGGTATTGAATACTTGACAACTCGGCACCGCCGGCGTTAATCAACGCCGAAGATTGCAAATCAAAGTTAACAAGTTTAACCTGCTTTACGGGGGCCGTTTGGGCCGACAAAAAGGCGGGCAAAACGCAGGCTGCTACAACACCAAATACCGCATTAATAGTTTTTTTCATCATAATGATTTTTTAACAGGAATGCCCACCAGCCATTCAATAAATAGGCATCGAAACACCCGTTGGGCAATAAATAACAACGGTAAAACTAATTAACAATCGGCAGGATGATATTGTACTTATTTATCATTTTATCATACAAATGATACAAATACAACTTTCAGGGCCTCTTTTTAGCGGTATTGTGCAATACAGTGATTGGAGAATACATGTCCCAGTTTGGATTGTAATCTTTTTGGTTGATAAGTCCTTTTGCACCTACCGAAAAATTACCTAAAACAATATCCATGTTGCCATCGCCATCAATATCGTTCACGTCCATTGCAAGCCAGCGGCCATAAGGGTTAACCGGGATCTCGTGCACTTTAAATTTGCCTGAACTTATTTGTTCATGGTAGGTAAAACCTTCAGTGGGATGGTATTTAAAATCGGGGAAGAAAGCGATAACGGCCAGGTCAAGATCGCCGTCATGATCAAAATCTGTGGCTATCGCTTTCGAGCAGCCATTGATATGATAAAAATAAGTTTGCTTAAACTTCCAGTTGCCCTGGTTGGTGAAAATATATACCCCATGATAGGGTTTAAATATAGGCGAGTAATCATTGTTATCGCCACAGGTATACAAAATGTCGGGTTTACCATCGTTATTAAAATCGATGAACTGGAAACTGCTTGATCCATACACAGATGGAAAACGCAGTAGATTTTGAGTAGTAAACCCTCCTTTTTTGTCATTCAGGAACAACCACACACCCTCATCAGCCTGGGCAAACAGGCATACAATATCGGGCCAGCCGTCATGGTTGTAATCATCAATATAAAGCTGGCTTGGCCCCGGTATTGCCCTGATGATTTTTTTTGTGAATTGATGAGCCTGTTGCTGCTGAACCAGGAATAAACCGCCTTTATTGTGGCCAAATCCGCAGGATACATAATCCATCAAACCGTCTTTATTAAAATCTGCGTAAGCGCTTTTTACCGGCCTGGGCAAGCTATCGGTGATTAAAACCGAGTCTTTGCTATTCCGCCTACTGTTAAGGTTAAGACTGATCAGTTTCCCTTTAAGCTGATCATTAGGGGGTAATACTCCAATACTGGTAATAATAGCGCCATTAGGATTTGCAGCCGTTTTAAAAAAGTCCGCATCAACTACCGGCGACTGGAATTTTTTCACAACTGTGGCGTTGAGGTCGCTATCCCATTTATATAGCTTATCACCTGCTCCGCCGGTATAAAAACTTTTATCATTGGGGTTAAAAGTAACCATGGTTGTCATGGCCATACCATCGGTAGTATCTGCCTTTGCCGGCCGCTTTAAGCTAAAAATAGCCCAATCTTTCACTGCATTGGGTTTAGGGATAACCAATTTATCGGGCGCCGCGCTTTTGTAATACATTACAATCTTATGCCAATCGGCGTTTGATATGGCCGACGATGAGTATACCAGGTAGTCGCCCATAAAGGGCCTTACACCAAACTTAGGCGCCATGGCGGGCAAAATACCTTTATCCCATGTTGCTTTATCAAGCAAAGATGCATCTGGCGCCTGGTGACAGGTGGAACAGCGTTTTTGAGCCAATTGCTTGCCCTCCTCAATGTACCTTTCATCGTCTGCCTGCCCATTATCCCTATTGCAACCGCCACACAGCGTGAGCGCAGCAAATAGTACTATGATTAATGAATGGAAAAAAAACTTTTGTTTATTAATCATTTACACTTATCCCTTTTTCCGAAGCAGTTTTCAAAGCTTTGAAGATAGACGCTTATTATATAATTTATTATAGTAAACCCTATTTTTTTGTATGGTTTTCAAGCACAATCAGCGGCAAATTCCTATCCCATTGCGGTTGCAGGCCATGGATGAATTTAAACCCATCAGCGTAATTACCCAATATAATATCAAGCTTACCATCGTTATTTAAATCGGCTGTTTCCATACACATCCAGCGGCCGTACTTACTTACTGGTACGGCGTGTGGTTTAAAATCAAAGGGCTTACTTTGTTCAAAATAAATAAACTCCTCCTGTGGTGTATTTTGCATATCTGCAAAAAATGCTATTGTTGCAATATCAACGTCGCCATCTCCATCAAAATCAGTGGCAATTGCTTTGGTACACCCATTTATCGGGTAAAAATACTGCTGTTTAAAACTCCAATTACCCGCGTTGGTAAAAATATACAGGCCATGGTATGGCTTTAAAATGCGCGAATCATGGTAATTATAACCGCAGGTATAAACCAGGTCAAGGTTACCGTCGTGATCCATATCAACCAACTGAAAACTGGTCGAACTGTTCGTTGGCGGGAAAGTAAGCAGTTTTCTCGTCGTAAATCCGCCTTTGTGGTCATTTAATAACAACCATAGGCCTTCGTCGCCTGTGCCCGTTAAAACCATCACATCGGGCCATCCATCCTTATTAAAATCACCTTTTAAAGCCTGCACCGATCCTGCTTTATTCAAAATAGATTGTTGGATATAAGTTTTGTCTTTATTTTGAACCAACAGGTACACTCCACCCTTTTTATCGCCCTGCCCACATACTACAATGTCGTTCAGGCCATCTTTATTAAAATCGCCCACAATGGTTTGAACCGGCCGGGGCAAATCTGATGCTATATAAGTTTCGGAGGCGTTAACGTCCTTGGCGTCAAGATCAAGCTTCACAATTTTCCCGTTAGGGAAATCAATTGGCGCCATACGACCAATGGCCGATACAAAACCTATATTACTGCCTGCTTCTTTATCAAAACTAATATCAACCCCGGCCGAAGGCAGCGATGCCAGCGAATCGGCTTTTAAATTGCTATCCCAACCATATAATTTTTCGTTAACGGCATCGGCACTGTACAACTTTTTGGTGGCCGTGTTATAGTTTATGGCGGTGGTAAAACTGGTTGAATTAAAAGGCGAAGGCTTTTTTAAAGTAAACCCGGCCCAGTCTTCAACCAACGGTGCAGGTTTTTTAGCGGGCAACAGCGTATCAGGCGCAAGCTTTTTGTAATAATTAACAATAGCCAGCCACTCCAGTATACTTGCGCCGGTAGTGTCTTTAGCATCCTGCTTAAAAAACTGACCTCCGTAGGTGGAAATTTTTAGCATAGGCGCCATACTTACCAACACGTGATTTATCCAAACATCCTTTGGCAAAGTATTTATGGGTGTTAATGCATGGCATCTTGTACACTTTAATTGTACCAGATTTTCGCCATCTAACTTTACATTACCGGTTAACTTATAAGGCTGATTTGTTTTGGGTTTGCAACCATAAATCAACGTAGCAAATGATAATAAAACTGTAAATAAAAGCAGGTAAGTAGTAGCCAGGTATTTTGGTTTAAAATGCATATAAAGCGTTAAGTACCGTTATTTTTTAAGTTTAAGTTTCTTCCAGATGTATTCGCCAACCTGTCGGCCTTGCACAGCCCCCTGGTCAACACTGTTCCGATAGTGGATACCGCCGTAAAAACGGCTTATCGATGTTTCGTCAGATGCTTTTAAAAACGAATCAAAATGGCGCTGCATCCCTATATATTTTAAATCGCTGGTATCCTGGTAAGCAAAATTATCTCCAAATAAGTGAGTAAGCATCACCGCCGATGCAGCGCTGATATCGCTATGCCCGCTTGGATATTCAGGAAACGGTGGCGTTTGCAGCATGGGCAGCCAATCATGGTCAATTTTATCATTAATAACCGTAACCGGCCTGATGTAGTTGGTTTGGTATTTAACCTGCCACCCGCTTATAAATGCGTCAAATAAGGCAATAGAAGTAAGCGCATAAGCCTGCGCGGTTTTTATAACATCGGAATGGGTTTGTTTACAGGCGATAGCCGTAATGCCAATCCAGTGGCCACCGGGTGTTATCTTTTTATTGGCAAACATCATGTGCCCGTTGTGCTGAATTACAAAGGGGTTATCATCCCAAAAACGGGCAATGGTAGTTTGCTCGGGTGTTATGTGTTTGCTTAATTCATACACCTCAACAACCTGCTTAAAATAAGGGCTATTTTTGTCGTCGCTAAAGGCAGGCGGCGGCGGCAATTTAAATTGTGTTGAAGTATCAACGGCAAATGTATGCATAGTACCCCAACAAAACTCAACGCCGTCAAGATAATCTGGCGCAGTTGGGCGCCATTGACCAGGGCCATCGTTACCCAAAAAGCGAGGTTTGCCACGGGTTTGCGGATAATTATCAACCGATGCACGTTTCAGGATGAATTTACCTACCTGGGCGCCAAAAGCTATTGAGCGGGAATAAGTAGAATCATCAAGATTATCCTTGTACATAGCATAAACCTTATCCTCATATTTTTGCAACGTATCTACCGAGAAAGTGATCTTGTGGGCCACCGTAAAAAAAGCTTTGGTTGCGGCCAGTGTAAAATTGTATTTAAAATCTTTGTTGGGCTTAGGCGGTTTGCCAAAGCCTTTTAACTGGGCTGCTATTGAGTTATAACTGGTATCAGCGTAACGCTCAGCTTCGTAAGCCGCCAATGTGGTATAGCCGTAAATACGGCTTGCAACCGGAGGTGTAAAGACATCATAAATAATCACCTGCGTTAACTGGTCAACGTTATTATGTAGCACATCAGCATCTTTTAACAAGGGCGTTGTTTTTTTTTGCCCGCAACTATAAATCAAAAATAAACATGTAACGGCTAAAAATATTTTAAAACATCTCATAAACAAGTAATTAATTAAGCTGAACGGTTCGTTGGTGGCCATAGCTATCAGTTATGGTTACTGATGCCATATTGCTTTCAATATTAAAGAATCTGCCTGACTGCGACAAGAAAGAACTTCCATTATAAAACTCCTGCCTGGTCATTTTTCCATTTTTATATTTGATGGTCGCAAAAGCGTCTAATGGTTGTAAAGCAACCGTTTTAACACTGCGGTTAAGTTCAAATAACTTCAGTGCATCGCGGTTCTGTGTTGCCGCCAGCAGATAGCTACCCTTTGCGCTTCTTAACTTAACAAGGCCTTTGCCATCGCCAGGTATAAACAAGCCGCTTTGCAAAATACTTAAAGGCTTAAAACCTCCTTTACCATCGCCTTTAAGCAACAGCCCGTTAAATGCATCGTACCGCCCTGTTGCAACCTCGGTACCGTAATCATTGCCGCTCAGGGCTACATCAAGGTTACCGTCACCGTCAAAATCATCAACGGTGATGCCGCAAAGTTCGGATTGCTGGGCGTCAATTGGTAACGGTATTATGGTGAATTTACCACCGCCATCATTGCGCAAATAGCACGATTGCAGGTAGTTTACTTTTAACCGGATTGCACCTTCACGCATTTTTGGGGTGATTACAGAATCCATGGGCGCTACAGCAAGAGAGTGGTAATTTTGGAATTTGATACGCATGCTAATCATCTGCTTTACAATATCATCGCGCCCAAATGCCGGAAACTCCCGCTTCACACCATCCTGATCTTTTAAAAACACAGATGGGAAAGCGTCATAGCTATCATTGTTATCAAAGTCTTTAGCCGTTATATAAATAGGGTATTGGTCTGATGCTTTGTAAAAAGTATTCAATCCCGTATTACCTACAATGTAGTCAATATCACCATCATGATCAAAATCGCCGGCGGCAATGGTATTCCACCACCCTAATTTATCGGCTACTCCTGTGTTGCTTGTGACGTTTTTAAATACACCTTTGTCATTCTTCAAAAAGGTAATAGGCATCCATTCGCCGGTAAGTATTAAATCGGGCCAGCCGTCATTATTAAAATCGGTGAAGGTAGCATCGCATACCAGTCCGATATTTTTCAACGCAGGGGCCACTGCTGCGGACACATCGGTAAATTTGATAGCACCATTTTTACTGTCGTTACGCAAAATAAAGCTGGATACCGGTTTAGGATAATTCCACGGATCAACACGGCCAGATACAAAAAGATCGAGCTTGCCATCATGGTCAAAATCAACCGCCTTTACACACAATTTACTGGTGAGGTTTTTGGGCAATGCATCTGGCTGTAGTATAAAATTCCCCTTGCCATCATTCAGGTAAAACCTATCCTGGTAATTGGTCGACCCTGGCTGGGTTTCAAACCCGCCACTGGCAATATATAAATCAGGATGGCCATCGCCATTGGCATCAAACAATAGTATGCCTTCATCTTTATTACCCGCTACCTGGGCCAAATATGAACCCATATCCATTGGGTTTAAAGCAGGGAGCTTTGTTTTTGATTGTGGCAGCAAATTGCGCTGGATAAACTTACCATTGGCTTGCTGCAATAATAATTGTGCCGGGTATAAAGTTGTACCGCCAATTACCATGTCATCAAAACCATTGCCATCTACATCGCCAACTGCCACTGCAGGGGTATATTGCGATAATTTATGAGGTATTAATTTTTGAACGTTAAAATCGATATAATCTTTTTCCTGGTGCTTATAGGTAATGCCGGCCGATTTTGTTATCTCGCGGAATAGCGCGCCTGTGTTTTGGACAGGAAGTTTAAATGAATAAGGCTCCCTTGCATCGGCCATGCTTACTTTAAGGGTTTGGTTGGCCGTTACATTTTTTAGTACCTGTTTTTTTCCGTTGTCCCAACTGATTACAACAGAATCTACCTGGGATACATTACCCAAGCCAAAATGGGCTATATTTTGGATGGTAGACAGGTAGCCACGATACGGCGTGTTTTCATATACCTGCTGCTGGCCGTGGTTGTAATAAATATTGGCAAATGCCCCAATACCGCCAAGGTTTTGCGGGCCTCCTTTAAATTGTATGTGTAAATAGTTGTTGCCGGTTTTATTTTTGTCACGGGCTGTATTCCTGTAAACAAAGGCTTCGTCATCAATGTTATTGATAATCATGTCCATAGCTCCGTCATTATCCAGGTCGGCATAAGCCGCCCCGTTTGAAAATGATGGTGCGCCAAGGCCCCACTCTTTAGTTACATCGGTAAATTGCAACCCGTCGGTATTTTTAAATGCATAGTTTGGTATTTTTACAATCGGAATCTGATCAAGGATCTGTTTGTTTGACGCGATTGCAAAAGCCCGGTTCCTGAAAGTAATAAAATCATGATCGGTTACATCGCGCGGATAACCATTAGTAACGATCAGATCGCGTAGGCCATCGTTATCAAAATCGGTAAGCATTGGCCCCCAACTCCAGTCGGTTTGGCCAACGCCACTTAAAAAAGCGACTTCGCTAAAAATTGGTGCGCCTATTGAATCATTTTGGCCCAGGCGCGGGCCCTTATTTATTTGTAAGGTATTGCGTGTATACTGGTATTGTTGGTTATAGCGGTCAAAATTTTGAAATACCTGGTAATTATTGCCCGGCATAAACATCTTTTTACGAAAATTATCTTCGGGGTTCATATCAACCTCAAATGCATCAACCAACCCATCGTTGTTAACATCTTCAAAATCCTGCCCCATGGCACTAAATGAAGTATGCTTAAAATATTCCTTTGATCTGTCTGTAAAAGTACCATCCCCGTTGTTGATGTACAGTATATTATCCGGTAGAAAGTCGTTGGTAACATAAATATCTTTCCAGCCGTCTTTATTTATATCAACAATAGTTGTGGCATGCCCGTAGCCTTCAATCGTTATTCCCGCCTGTTTCGATACATTGGTAAATACAGGATGTTTAAGCGCAGCATTCCAATCATTACGGTAAAGCCTGCCTGTACTTTTGTGACTGCCATCTTTTATGGTAGGTCTAAAAGTGCTTTGATTATCGCTGGCTAAAGCTTCATTTACGGTAACATACATATCCAGATCGCCATCGTTGTCATAATCAAAAAACGACGCCATGGTCGAGTGCACTTTAATATCCAGGCCGTACTCTTTGCCCATTTCTTTAAAAACGGGTACACCATCCTTACCAACACCCTGGTTTACGTATAGCAAGTTAGTACGCTTAACAGAATCGTCCAGCAAGGTGTTACAAACGTAAATATCGGCAAGGCCATCGTTATTAATATCAACAACAGCAACTCCCCTGCCCCAACCTCCTTTGCCACCAACCCCCGCCTTTGCGGTTACATCCTCAAACTTCATATCTCCTTTATTAAGATACAGCCTGTTTGAAAGTGTATTGGCAACAAAATAAATATCCTGCAAGCCATCGTTGTTAAAATCTCCTATACCTACCCCGCCCCCATTGTAAAGGTTAAGCTTGGTAAGGGGGTTTATTTTATCATCTTCAACAATGGTATTACTAAAAGTAATACCCGATGCCGACGAGGGTATCTGTTGAAAAAGCGCCGACTTTTTACAAGCTGATAAAGACACAAGCAGGCTGATAAATATGTAGGTATACTTCATGAATTTTGGACAGTAGGCTATAAAAAAAGGTGGAGACAATTATCTCCACCTAAATTAGAATAATCGAACCGGTTATCAAAAATTAATAACCAGGATTTTGTTTTAAAATGATTGGGCCCTTTGCGTTAGCAATATCAATTTGTGCCTGAGGGATTGGGCGGTACTCGCTCTTGTTAGGAGTGAATTTAGCATCTTTCAGGGTAATATCAATTGATTTGTCGCTCGCAAAGAAAGTATTCATCTCAGCAGTCTGGTAAGCGCTGCCCCAACGTTGTAAGTCGAAGAAACGGTGGCCTTCCATAGCTAACTCAATTTTGCGCTCAAAACGTACGGCTTTGCGTGCATAAGCCTGATCGGCAAACACAGTGTAAAGGCCAACTTTGTAATTAGCTGCCGCCGTAGTTTGAACGGTATAAATTGATTTTGAAGCATCGTAAGGCGAGTTCAAATAAACCCATCCGCTTTTGATGCCGGCACGGGTACGTACCTGGTTAACAAGTGCCATTGCAGCTGGAAGATTGTTTGCTTCAACCTGGCATTCAGCAGCCCACAACAGGATATCTGAGTAACGGATTAAATTCACGTTGTTCGAAGTACTCAAAGCAGAAGTCCAGGTATTTTCTGTACTTGTGTTAGTACCAACTTCGCTTTTTGAATACACGTTCTTTTTAGGGCTGAAGTGACCATCAGACCCTGGGTTACGAATCCATGCATCACCAGGGTGTGGACCCCAGTCAAGATAAGGAATACCTTTACGGCCCATAGTAACATCAATACGTGGATCTAATGTACCAGTGTAGGTTACATCAGTTACAGCAGGTGCCGAGTTGAAATCATCTAACAGCGGTAAACCGGTTACAGCATCTGTTTTGTAAGAGTTAGCCAGCCATTGCGATGGGTTAAAGAAACCGCAGCAACCACCAGGACCACCGTTGTAAGGGAAGTTAAGGTTATCACCTTGGTTACTATTATTACCCAATGATCCATCATTCACAGACGCCTGAACAGCAAATACTGATTCGGCGCTGTTTTTTTGGCCTGCTTCCGGGCTAAAGTTTTGCTGGAAGTGGTCGTTCAAAGCGTATTTTGCGCCACTTGCAGTTTCGCCGCTTGCCATTAAAGTAGTCAATAAAGGCAATGCAGAAGTATACTTAGCTTCGGCCATAAAAACCTTTGCCTGGTATGCCATTGCAGCATATTTATTTGCACGGGCTTTTTGAGGCTGAGTTTCCGGAAGATTGTCGGCTGCAAATTTAAAGTCAGCTTCAATCATTGGGTAAATATCCTTATCGTTTTTAGTGGTATAAACCGCATCGCTTGTAGTGGTTTCATCTACATAAGGAACCATAAAGAAGTTACGACGTAACTCGAAGTAAAAATAGCCTCTTAAAAACCTGGCTTCGCCACTTATTCTTTTTATGTCATCAGCAGTAAGATCCTTTGCGTTAGGAATACCACGCAAAACATCATTTGAACGCTGTACACCATCGTAAAGAGCCGCAAATTTACCTGTTATAAAGCTATTTGTAGCGGGCAGGTTAAATGTTGCTACCGGAGTTTGATCGGCCGCACCATCTGATGGATCTGAACCTTTGTAGGCATCTCCACCGGTAATACTTCCAAACATCCAGTTTGAAGGGGCTGCTGATTGACCACCACCGGCACCGCCGTAACCATCCAATTCTGAATAAGCACCTATCAATAAGCTTTCGACACCCGCCTTATTTGCAAGAAGTACCGGATCAATTCTACCCAGCGCTGGCTTATCTAAAAAGCCTTTTTTCTGGCACGCGTATACTGCACATATCAGCAGCAAACACAGTGGGATGATTAATTTTAATTGAAATTTTTTCATGATTTTAATCTATTAAAATATTGTTAAAATGTAGCCTGTACACCTAATAAATAAGTTTTTTGGTTAGCTGGGTAGTTACCAAAGTCGATACCAAAGTTACTATTATCTCCCAACGCAGATGGCTGAATTTCAGGATCTAAACCTTTGTATTTAGTAATGGTAAACAAGTTAACTGCCTGTACATACACTCTCAATCTTGAAAGGCCAACTTTTTTAAGCTGTACACCTGGAATACTATAACCCAATGTTAAAGTTTTTAATCTCAGGTATGAGCCACTTTCCATGTAGTAAGAGTTAAATACAGCTGTGTTACTAAAGTTTGCAGCGGCAGTTAACACAGGGATTGTAGCATTTTGGTTGGTTGGTGTCCATGAATTAGCTATGATTCCTTTAGAAACGTTTCCTTTAAATACTTGTGGAAAATCTGTCCAGTATTTAATGTAGTTAATGTTTTTGTTACCTTGTGAACCGTAGAAGAATGCATTCAAATCAAAATTCTTGTAGTTGGTGTTTAAAGTAAAGCTATAAGTGAAATTCGGATTTGGGTTACCAAAGAAAGTTCTGTCATCCGAAGTTATTTTACCATCACCATTTACATCTTTATATTTGAAGAAACCCGGTGCAGCACTCTCCTGGGTTGGAGAAGCAGTTACATCTGCTGCGTCCCTGAATAAACCTAAAACCTCATAGCCAAAGAACTCGCCTAATGGCTGGCCTGGCTGTAACCTGGTGAAGTTACCAATACGGGTTGAACCAGAACTATTTCTGTCCTGATATTTTAAACCTGGAGGCAAGGCAACAACACGGCTTTTGTATGAAGTAATATTACCTGTTATGTCATATTTAAAATCGCTGCCAACGTTACCGTGGTAGGTGATATTAAAGTCAAAACCCTTGTTACTGATATTGCCGGAGTTGCTATAAGCTGGAGCTGCACCACCAAGCGGGTTGTAAGCTGGGTTCTGGAAAAGTAAGCCGCTGATTTCTTTTTTGTAAACCTCGAAACCAATCTCTAATTTATTGTTTAACAAAGTTGCATCAAAGCCTAAGTTGGTTACTTTATCTTCTTCCCAGGTAGTGTTAGTGTTACCTAATGAAGCTGCGTAAGTACCTAACACAGCACTGTTACCAGAACCTGTAATATCATAATAAGAGTTTTGCGGGCCTGCTGCATAAAGGTTAGTAATGTTGGTGATACTTACGTTGTTCAATGATCCTAATTTACCCCAACCACCACGTAATTTTAAATCGTTTAACCAGCTGATATTTTTCATGAACGATTCTTGCGAAATCCTCCAACCAGCAGTTATCGACGGGAACACACCATAACGGTGGGCAGAAGAGAATACAGAAGCACCATCACGACGCAAAGTACCACTTAACAGGTACCTGTCATTGAAAGCGTAGTCCACTTTTCCAAATACTGAATAAATGGTTCTATAATAGATGTTGATATTCTGGTTACTTGGACCAGACGGCGAACCAGTATCCAAATCCACATAGTTAGGATCGGTTGATACACTATAATTTGATCTTCCTGCCTGTAAACCACGATTATACACCTTGTTTGATTCTGAACCTACTAACACTTTAACATCGTGTTTGCCAAATTTTTGGTTATAATTTAACGTATTAGTCCACAAGTATGTGCTGTTGTAGCCTGCACCTTCGGTGTAGTTATTGGGGTTAGTGTTACCTTCTGCGTTTTCGTAAGCAGTATAGTTAAAAGAGTGGAAGTAGTAATTATCAAAAGTACCGCCAAATTGCGTGCGGGCAGTAAAGTGCTTCAGGAAGTCTACTTCTCCAAACACGTTACCAGCCATCTGCCAGTCATTACCTTGATTTACTTTAGCGCGGGTTTGTACAGCAACAGGATTTGACGAGTTACCTAAACCCGCTGATTTTGTACCTGCAAAATTGCCTTTAATGTCATACACCGGGATAATAGGCGGCTCACGGTAAGTATATGATATAGCATTACCCTCGTTTTGGTTACCAATTGTTGGGTTGCTTTTAAAGAACATATAAGCGTTTTCGCCTACACGAATGTGATCACCAATAGCAAAATTTGTATTAACACGCAATGCATAACGTTTTAAGTAAGTGTTAAGCAAAGTACCTTGTTGATTAAGGTAATTAACAGACATCAAATAGCTTGATTTATCGCTACCGCCGCTTGCCGTAATGTTGTGGAAAGTTTGAGGGGCAGATTTAAATACCTCATGAAACCAATCGGTACCTGTTTTGTTGGCTTTGGTGATCTGGTTACTATTGATGTTATAAGTAGCAGGATCGGTATTAGCACCACCAGATGCTGTTGCCGTTGGCGTAATATAATCAGGAATTGTAACCGAAGTACCTGGGAATTGAACACTACCTACTGATTTTTGAAGAGCTTCTGCATATTCCTGGGTACCCGCAAGGTTAAAGCCATTTTTAAGTGGTTTTTGGCTTCCGTAATACATATCATAGCTGATAACAGCGCGGCCTGATTTACCTTTTTTAGTGGTGATTACAACAACACCATTTGAACCCTGAACACCATAGATGGCAGCAGAACCAGCATCTTTCAGTACCTGGATAGATTCAATGTCGTTTGCGTTAACATCATTAAAATTGCCTTGCACACCATCAATAATATACAATGGATCGGAGTTACCTGTTGATGTAATACCACGTACACGCACCGAGCTTCCGCTACCTGGCTGACCGTTGTTGATTACGGTAACACCCGCTGCCTGGCCTTGCAATAATGCTGCTGCCTGGCCGCCTGGTACTGTTTTTAAGTTGGCAACGTTAACAACAGCCACCGAACCGGTGATGTCTTTTTTACGTTGCGAACCGTAACCCGTTACCACCACCTCGTTTAGTGCGTTGCTGCCTGCAACAAGTGTAACAGTTAAAGTAGTGCTTGCACCAACTTTAACTTCCTGGCTTTGATAGCCAATGTACGAAACCACAAGCGTTTGGCCCGGGCTTAATGTAAGGGTGAATTCACCGTTAACATCAGTTACTGCGCCTGTAGTAGATCCCTGGATGCGTACTGACGCTCCGATGATCGGTAATTTGTCATCGCTGCCGATAACTTTACCTTTGTACTTTGTTTGGGCTGTAACTACCAATGAAGATACGAGGCAGCATAGTAGCACGCCAAGGAATCTTCCCTTTAGGAGTAAACTTTTAAACATGAGATTGAGATTTAGTTGATTAATATATTTGATTTAAGATCTTGGGCGGTTTTTGGTGTTTATTTAAGTTTGCAGTTGAACTATAACATGCCTCGTTATGATTTTTTTGGTGAGAACAAAAAAATCATGAGGCTTGGCAGCATAATGCTTACCGGTAAAATTTGAAGATTTTAAAATGTTGGAATGTAAAAGTCTTATCATATATGAACTTCCTGTAACAAATTTAATTTATCCCCGTTACCCTGGTTTCACGCTGCTTAAAAACTAAGTGTACGTGAACTATGTTATAATACTATCAGAATTTGTATGGTTTCTGGCGTTCCAGAAATTTATATTGGCTATGCAACTAATGTAAAGAGAGTGTATTGTTTACACAAGTGAAAAATGCAGATTTACAAATTAATTATTTATAGAACCCAAATGGCGTTAAAATTACAAATTGTGAATATTTTATTAATAAATCATTAATAAACCATGGGCTTGTTTATAAATTTTGCAAAGCCAAAATAGCAGCGCCCCTGGTAAAATGCAATCGATACCACACTTTATGGGTATATGTTTAATGTTGCAAGGGCTAAACCTCATTTTTTTTATCGGAATGATGCTATACGAATGTTACAATAGTAAAGCTGGCTTAGTGTTAAAATATCATCATGATTTTGTAATAATGTCACTACAACATTTATTATTTTACCGACTTACAACTGTAATACAAACATTTATAAATAATATAATAAATGTTCTGCCAACATTTATCGAATTATAAAACATTGGAAAAATCGATCAAAAACTCGTTCCCTAAGCAAAAAAGCACCGTGCATTAAAAATGCACAGTGCCTTTTATAGGGTAGAATTAGTTTTCTAAACTACCTGTAGCTTCAGCCTTATATATTATTTTTTATAATTTATATTAAAACTTGTAGCTGCTATTTGTTCCACCAAACCGATGCCGAATGGGTATCGCTTGAGTTTGTACCTACCTCAACTACAAATCTGCCTGGTTCCCAATCGTACTTAAGCTGGCTGTTGTAAAACTTTAGTTGCTCGGGTGTAATCGTAAAACTTACCTCTTTAACTTCGCCCGGCTGCAGGCTGATCTTTTTAAAGTTTTTCAACTCTTTAACCGAACGGCTGATACTTGCAACAGGGTCGCTGATGTACAATTGTACAACTTCTTCGCCTGTATATTTGCCGGTATTGGTAACTGTAACAGTTGCGGTTAGCGTTTCGTTGGCTTTAAGCGTGGCTTTACTCAACTTAACATCGCTGTAGCCAAAAGTTGTGTAACTTAAGCCATACCCAAAAGGATAAAGCGGATCATTAGAAATATCCAGGTAGTTTGATTTAAACTTGGTTGGCCCGCTGCTGTATGGTCGACCGGTGTTTTTGTGGTTATAATATATAGGTATCTGCCCAACGCTGCGCGGAAAGGTAGCCGTAATTTTTCCCGATGGGTTATACTGCCCAAATAAAACATCAGCAATGGCGTTCCCTGCTTCAGTACCTGGTGCCCAAACATCAAGGATAGCGCTTGCATGGTCGTTTTCCCAGGTTAAAGTAAGCGGACGGCCGTTAAACAGCACAATAACCATTGGCTTACCTAGTTTAGACAACGCCTTTAGCATGTTTTTTTGCGGCTCCGGGATATCAATATCCGACCGGCTGGATGACTCGCCCGACATACTTTGGGACTCCCCTACCACCGCTACAATCACATCTGATTTATTGGCGGCATCGATGGCTTCCTTCAAAAGTTCATCGGCAGGTTTAGGATCAACAGTAACCATTCCGGGGCCAAAATTAAGGCGTTTTATAAATTCGGCATCCTCGGTAATGTTTGATCCCTTAGCATAATTGATAGTTACGCCATCGCCAACAACGTTTTTAATCCCTTGCATTACGCTGATTGATTTTTGCCATTCGCCGGCCAAAATCCAGGTGCCAAGCATATCACGCTGGTTATTGGCCAACGGGCCCACAAGCGCTATGCTGCCCGTTTTTTTAAGCGGCAGCGTTTGCTTATCGTTCTTTAACAATACAAATGAACGTTTGGTAATTTCCCTGGCAGCAGAAAGATTCGCCTCAGACATTACATCCGTTTTTTCGCGCGCAGCATCCATTGATTTGTACGGGTTATCAAACAAACCTAATTTATACTTGGCCTCCAAAACCCGGCGGCAAGCCTGGTCAATTTCAAACTGGGATATCTTTTTTTGCTGTAATGATTTTTTCAATGTGGTTAAAAATCCCTCGCCAACCATATCCATATCCAGCCCTGCTTTTAACGCAAGGGCCGATACCGTTTGCAAATTCCCAAGGCCGTGGGCTTCCATTTCGTTAACGGCGGTATAGTCTGATACTACAAAGCCCTTAAAGCCCCATTGTTTGCGCAACAAGTCGGTAAGCAACCATTGGTTAGCCGTTGCGGGCACACCATCAACCGTATTAAATGAACTCATGAAGCTACCTGCACCCGCATCAACGGCCGCTTTGTAAGGCGGCAGGTAATCCTGGTACATTTTAATTCGGCTCATGTCAACAGTATTGTACTCGCGGCCGGCTTCGGCACCGCCGTATAAAGCAAAGTGCTTTACGCAGGCCATAACCGCATCGGCATTTTTCAGGCTGGCGCCTTGGTAACCTTGTACCATAGCCTTTGCCACCTGCCCGCCGTACCACGGATCTTCGCCGGCACCTTCTGATATCCGGCCCCAGCGTGCGTCGCGCGCTATATCAACCATGGGCGAAAACACCCAGCTTAAGCCTTCGGCGGTTGCCTCTTTTGCTGCAATACGTGCCGATTGTTTGATCAGATCAAGGTCCCACGTTGCCGACATGCCCAAAGGAATTGGGAAAATAGTGCGATGGCCGTGGATAACATCCAACCCAAAAATTAGCGGAATGTGTAACCGGGAATTTTTAACGGCTGCTTCCTGCACTTCTTTCGTATGATCGACTCCCCAAATTCCAAAAACGCCGCCAATAGCGCCCTTTTTTATTTTATCCTCTACACCTTTATTAACTACCGATCCGGTGGTTGGTGCACCAATGGTTACCAGGTTTAACTGGCCTATCTTTTCGTCGAGGGTCATTTTTTTCATCAAACCGCTCACAAAAACATCCATTTTGGCATCCTCGGTTTTGTTTTGAGCCAACACCTTGTTAAAAGGTAACAACGCTACGCAAAGCGGAATAACCCTGGCTATAAGTTGAGTTGAAAAATATTTGTTCATTTTTTAAATTTACGTTGTAAGGATATTGATTAACCAAAAATTGGGGTAGGTAAAAGCGTCATTAAGCCCTCACTAAACTAATTAATTAAAGATCATCGCTTATAATTGGCTATAACACAACAACAAAATGATTGTGTATAAAGTACACAATTGTAATTATTATAATTAAATAATCAAAGTATTTTTGTAGAATAGCAAAAATGTTGACCAGAGAAGAACTTATTGAGTATAGCGACGAGGCCCGTAAAAACTACCTTGAGCATATTTCTATTGATTGTGTTGTTTTTGGCTTTCACGAAGGCCAGATGAAAGTACTGTTGCTAAAAAATATTGGCGAAGAAAAATGGTACCTCCCCGGTGGCTTTGTGCTTAAGCGCGAACCTATTGAAATGGCTGCCAACCGGATATTAAAAGAACGTACCGGTCTCGACCAGATATTTCTGCAACAATTTCACGTGTTTGGCGATCCTGACAGGTCAAAAGTTCACAATGATATGTATGATGGCATGCTGCCAGCCGAGAAAAACTGGTTTTCGGGCCGCTTTTTAACTATAGGGTATTACGCGCTGGTTGATTTTTTTGAGGTAACACCGCAGGCCGATCGTTTTTCGGAATTATGTGGCTGGCGGGATATGGATGATATGCCCAAACTTGAACTTGACCACGAGTTGATATTTAAAACTGCTTTAGATACCCTGCGATTGCAATTAAACTATCAGCCTATTGGTTATAACCTGATGCCAAAGGAGTTTACTATGCCCGAGTTGCAAAAACTATACGAAACCATCCTGGATAAGAAACTGGATCGCCGCAACTTTCAGCGCCGGATTTTGGGTTTCGGTATCCTTAACCGGGCAGAACAGCCCCGTAAAGGAGGCGCCCATAAAGCACCCTACCTCTATTCGTTTGATCTGGAAGGCTATAAACACGCGCTGACAGAGGGATTTAAAGGAGGCTGGTAGTTTTTAATTATTGAATTACTGAATTGATGATTTAGTGAATTGGGTCTTAGGGAAGATTCCTATTCGAAGTCATGCCTGATTTTATTTCTGCACCCCGTACGCATTAAATACTAAATGCAACTCACTAGTATTGTGAATTTTGAAACAAGTTTTATGGCTTGCAGGAATTCGTAAAACAGGCTACTCTGCCACGTACTCCATTTTCACCTGCACATTCAGGCTTTCGCTCATTTTGGCAAACTGGCCCGAGTTGCGCGTAAAATCAGGATCAGTATCCATGTACATGTTGGTGATTTTTACTATTTCGGGGTGCTTATCTGTGCCTATATTATAGGTAAGGCCTTCGCCGCTTTCCAAACTTTGCTTTAGTGCCAGGTATTGCTTCCCTGTTATGATAATCATTTTTTCTGCGGTCATGTGTTTGTTATAATTGGTACTACTTAAACGGGCGCAAATGGTTTTAAGTTATCTGATATTTATACGTTAAAGCTGATGCGCCAACCGGTTTATATTCCTGTTTATTATATTTACGTCAAATATAGATATAAACTACCTTCATGATCAACCTTAAAAAATTACTTCCGGTTGCTTTTCTTCTCGGCAGCGTAATGGCATCGGCACAAGTAACCTTACCCATAAATACTACGCTGCAAAAAACATACACCAAAGGTACCCGCACACGGAGCGGCGCACCCGGAAAAAATTACTGGCAAAACACAGCCGATTATAGCATAAAAGTAAGCTTCGATCCTAAAACGCTTGAAGTTAGCGGCACGGTTGGCATAGATTATATTAACAACAGTCCCGATACACTTAAAAAACTTGGCTTTAAGCTATATCCCAATGTGTACCAAAAAGGAGCACCACGGGATGCTGCTATTTCGCCAAATGATGTAAGTGATGGCGTTAAAATAAAATCGATCACCTTGGATAATCAGCCTGTTGATAGTACCAAACGTCGCGTTAATGCTACCAATATGTCGTTAAGGGTTAAACCTATCAGCCCAAAACAAAAAGTACATTTAGATATTACTTACTCTTTTATTCTCAACAAAACTTCGCACATCCGCGGCGGGCAGGTTGATCCCGGTGCTTTCTTTATTGCTTATTTTTTTCCAAGGGTGGCTGTTTATGATGATATAGATGGCTGGAACGAGTTTCCATACACCGGTTCGCAGGAGTTTTACAACGATTTTTGCCACTTTAATGCCGAAATTACAGTTCCCGGCGATTACCAGGTTTGGGCTACCGGTAACCTTAAAAATGCGAATGAAGTTTACAACCCCAAATATGTAAAACTGATAGCCGCTGCAGCCAGCGCCGATAAGGTAACGGATATTGTTACCGAAGCTGATGTAGCTGCAGGCGATATCACCAAAAGGAACGCTACCAACACCTGGAAATTTGAAGCCGACAGCGTTACCGACCTGGCTTTTGCCACCAGCAACCATTACCTATGGAAAGCAAGCAGCCTGGTGGTTGATCCTAAGACCCAAAGGCGTACCCGCGTAGATGCCGTATTTAACCCGGCACATAAGGATTATTACGCCGTGGTAGATTACGCCCGCAAGACGATAGAGAGCATGAGCTATAAATTCCCTAAATGGCCTTTCCCCTACCCGCACGAAACCGTTTTTGACGGCCTTGCCCAAATGGAATACCCCATGATGGTGAATGACAACCCGCTTGAAAATAGCGAAGATGCGATAGAATTAACCGACCATGAGATTTTCCATACGATGTTCCCCTTTTACATGGGTATAAATGAAACCAAGTATGCTTTTATGGACGAAGGCTGGGCAACCATTGGCGAATGGCTTATCAGCCCCGATATTGATCCTAAAATAACCGATCTGTATGGTATCACAGCGGTTGAAAACTCGGCTGGCAGCGAGCAGGATGTACCTATCATGACGCTTACCCCCGCACTTACAGGCATTGCAGGCTTCACCGATAACTACCCTAAACCCGGTTTTGGCTATCTGTACATAAAGGAAATGCTTGGCGATGCACTTTTTACCAAAGCACTGCACAACTATATTAACCTGTGGCATGGTAAACACCCCATGCCTTATGATTTTTTTAATTGCATGAACACCGGCGCGGGTATTAACATGAACTGGTTTTGGAGAAACTGGTTCTTTGATAACGGCATCCCCGACCTGGCCATTAGCAAAGTAGCTCATGCAGCAAAAAAATATACGGTTACCATTACCAGCATCGGGAACAAGGCGGTGCCGGTACACTTAACCATATTTTACACCGATGGCAGCAAACAGGCAGTGGGAACCAGCATAGCCGCCTGGGCAAAGGGAAACAAAACAACAACGCTTAACTTTATAGCCAAAGACGCTATTAAGCAAATAACATTAGGTACTACTTACGATGTGGATTCGGATAAGAGGAATAATGTTTGGAAACCGTGAAAGAGAGTATCAAGTAGTTAGTATCAAGTATCAAGACTTTTTTATAAGATACTGGGGATTATACTTTTAAATTGCTTCGACACCGCAGGATAGATTAGCAACACGTGTCTTCCTTAACATATGGGTTGCCGAAAAATAGGTTCGGAGCGATTATTTCTAACATTACACTTCATCAAAGTCTTGATACTTGATACTAACTACTTGATACTGTAAAACTAAATGAGAGCAAAACTACCTATTGACAAAATTACCGAGCCGGCAAGTAAGTTCATACACCAGGAGCATACCAGCGGTATTGTGCTTTTTATAGCTGTTTTGGCAGCTATAACCTGGGTAAACTCGCCGTTTGCACATTCGTACCATCAACTTTGGGATATTAAAGTATCATTGGGCTTTGGCAATCACGCACTTAATCACCCGCTGCACTTGTGGATTAATGATGGGCTGATGGCCGTGTTCTTTTTTGTGATTGGCCTGGAGTTGAAACGCGAGTTTATGGCAGGCGAGTTATCAACTATAAAAAAAGCTTCCCTGCCCATGGTAGCCGCTTTGGGCGGAATGATAGTGCCCGCCCTGATATACTTTTTCATCAATAAAGGCACAGCATCCGAACATGGCTGGGGCATCCCTATGGCTACAGATATAGCTTTTGCGCTGGCATTATTATCTATTGCAGGCAAGCATATCCCTTCATCGGTAAAAGTGTTTTTATCTGCTTTGGCAGTGGCCGACGATTTGGGTGCCGTACTGGTGATAGCCATTTTTTACAGTTCGCATATTGATTTTGCGCCTTTAACCATTGGCGTATGCCTGTTAACCATACTGCTCATTGGTAATAAACTGGGCATTCGCAGTATTATTTTTTACCTGGTGATAGGTTTTGCAGTATGGGTAGCCTTTTTACTTTCGGGAGTACATGCTACTATTGCTGGTGTATTAGTTGCCTTTACCATCCCAGCCCGCACACGCATCAACGAAAAAAACTATGCCGAAAGCCTGCGCAAGCTTTTGTTTGATTTTGAGGCGCAGATCCCCAATAACAGCACCCTTACCACGCCCGAGCAACATCATACCATTGAAAAAATAAAGAAAATGACTACCGATGCTGAAACCCCGCTGCAAAAGGTAGAGTATGGATTGCATCCCTGGGTGGCCTTTGTGGTGATGCCGTTGTTCGCGCTGGCCAATGCAGGTATCATTATTGGTTCGAATTTCTTTTCGTCGTTACTAAACCCCGTAAGCCTGGGTGTGATGATTGGCCTGGTAGCAGGCAAATTCATAGGCGTACTATCGGCCACCTGGCTCATGGTAAAGTTTGGCGCCCAACTCCCTGCAAACTCCACCTGGAAACAAATAACTGGCGTAGCGTTACTGGCCGGTGTTGGTTTTACCATGTCGCTTTTTATATCGGGCCTGGCATTTAGCCATGCTGAGATGGTTGATCAGGCTAAATATGGCATTTTGTTGGCTTCGTTATTAGCGGGTATTTTAGGGGTGGTTGTTTTGAAACGTTCCTGAATTTTGAATGTCATGCGGCAAAGGAAAAGCCTTAGTGTTTATTTTAGCCTCTGACCTTATGTGAAAAAGGCACCCGAATTGGAAGACTTACAAATTTCTTCTTTTCTTCGCTCCATTCCCAATACTCAGTTTTATAAGGCGAATCTTTATCCTCATCTGGATCAACGATCAGTAATCTACTATTTCTTTTAAATCTATATTCAAATGCAGCGGTTACTCCGGCATATACCTTTCCGGTTTTCAGGTCAATTACGGCTGATGATTTGCATGGCGATCCACACCCCCAATAAGCCAGGCAGTAGTGGCCCGCAAAATTCTGACCGGTTGCGCCATGCCATTCATACCATTTCTTGAATAATAAGTATTTGTAATGATGGTTTTATAACGTTCTGCAAGGGCGTTGCCTTTAATTTTAATAGCTGAACGATACCCTCTAAATAAATCGACCTTATAACGACTGAATGATGGCTGCTGAGCAAAAGCTACAGCATTTATGAAGCAAAAGCATAGAATATACTTGAAGTAACAGACCATCAGATTTTGTCTTATTACGTTACCTGTATTTTGACTAACTATTGTATTAAAGTCTTTCTATTTCTTCAATAGAAAGTTTAGTGGTTTTCGCAATAAACTCGATGGCTAAACCTTCTTTTTTGAGTTCCCGGGCAATTTCTTTAGCCTCTTCCAATTTTGCTTCTTTCACAGCATAATCCAGCACATTCTTATTATCCCATTTGTATTTTAAGCTGCTATCGTACATCGTTTTTTCCTTCTTTGTAAGGTTGGTATATTCTGCAATACTGAACAATTTCTCAAATATAGGTTTCCGCAGGTAAACCGGAATTTTATCCATTTGGTTAAGGTGCTTTAAAACATACAGCCATCTATCAAGGTCAGTCTCCAGTTCGGTGTCCTTTTTTACAAATTTAACCAATCCCACATAAGTGTACCCCAGTTTATCATAAAATATTTCACCCGTATCCCTGTTACATAGACAAATATCATGCAGGTATTCATGTGCCGCGCTTGCCGCCAGTGTAAAATCCTCCAGTAAGGCAACCAGGTACACTTCTGTGAGATTGTAAGCCCATTCGCTGCGTTTACCTTTGGGTGCCTGGTCACTTATGAGTCGACTGGTATAAAACAACGCCCTTTCCTTAAAGTAGCCTTGCCGACCCCGTTGCACTTCTATTATAAAACGCTCGCCTTTATCTCCTGTACAGAGCAAATCGAATATGGCTGCACCTTCGTCCCTTAAATCTCCGGGATGCTCATTCTAGTTATAAACCAAGTCAACAATATGCTTGCGTTCCCTGAACACTTCATTTAAAAAAGCGATCAGCAAATCTTTATTAGGCTCACTGCCAAATATCTTCTTAAAAGCAAAGTCAACTAAAGGGTCAACATATTTCCCGGTGACAGGCGGTTTATAATCAGGCATAGCCAAATATAAAGCATTGTTTTGTTATAAAGAACCATTTTAAGGTAAAGCACAAGCAACTTAAATCCTGTAATTTCTTATTTGCCGTTACAGCAAGCTATCCAATACAGGCCTAAAAACCAGCACTGCCGGCCAATTGGCTGGTAACCTATTACATCTGTATCTATACACTATAGCAATCCCGGTTCACGCAATCATCTAAAACGGCGAAGCCCTCAACGAAGTTTATCTGCACTTCTGTAATCTGAAATCTGAAATCTGCACATCTAATTCTTAACCAGCCGCACCACAATTACACTATGTCCTGCTAAGGTTTGCTTAAATTCTTTTTTGGTATTACCCAAATCCTTGTTCGCCCAGATATCGTGCAGCTTGTATGATGTTTTTGCAAAATCTATATCGATATGATTGGCCTCGTTCTTTACAGCATGATCGTTCCAGTTGTAGGTCACCTGTTTTACAGATGTCGATCTGTTTAAAAAACAAACGGCAACCTCATTATTAGCCAGCGGCTTTACCCAAACCTCTAAACTATCGGCCTGGTAAATGCGCGATGCAGCAATACCCAATGCATCCTGGTCAATGGCGATGGCTGCTTTGTTAGTCAGGATTGATTGGGTTTGGGGCGACATCTTCCGCAGATCGTTGCCGGCGGCCAAGGGGGCGGCCAGCATACACCAAAGCGAGAAATGTGCTTTATCCTCGTTAAAACTCATACCGTTGCCTACTTCCAGCATATCGGGGTCATTCCAGTGGTTGGGGCCATTATATTTGGCAATGGCGGGTTGTTTATCAACTATTGACATAACACTAAGCGCTGTCCAGGTGGCGTTGTGCTTGTCTTTATCAAAACTGGCGGTAATATCGCCGGTGGTGCGGTAAAGCTCGCCCACGCCGCCTGCCCAGAGCCATGGCTGGTGGTTGCCCCATTCGCAAAGACTAAAGGTAATTTCCCGGCCCGATGCTTTTAGCGCCTGGCTCATGGTGATATAAGCTTCACGTGCATTCAGGCTATCGGTATTACACCAATCGTACTTTAAAAAATCGACGCCGTAGGATGCGTATAGACGGGCGTCCTGGTATTCATGCCCGCGGCTGCCCGGGTAGCCCGCGCAGGTTTTGCTGCCTGCACAGTTGTAAATACCAAACTTAAGTCCCTTGGAATGTACATAATCGGCAAAGGCCTTCATTCCGTTAGGGAATTTTTTAGGGTCGGCCACCAGGTCGCCATTTTTATCGCGTGCCATGGTCATCCAGCCATCATCCAGCACAAAATATTTATAGCCGGCATCGCGCATGCCCGTTGATACATAGGCATCAACCATGCCTTTCAGCAAGGGTTCGTCAATGTTGGTCTGGAAAGTGTTCCACGTATTCCAGCCCATAGGGGGCGTTGGCGCCAAATTACCGGCCTTATTTGCCGAGGCATCTTTTGCTATCGCGACAGGGGCCGCGGCATCTGTAGTTTGGGCTATCGCATTTCCGTAAGCTCCAATACTTAGCAGTACAACAGCCGTTAATTGTTTATATATTTTCATATGATGGTACTATGGTTAACTCGTTTAATAAGCTCTATACAAGCCCGGCTATTGTGATAGGGGCACTTCCACAGGCCAACTTTATCTTCACCGGGCATTATACTACCGTCGGCTTTTATCCCCCAAAACCACTCGCCATTTTGATGATCAAGGATCTTATCCTTTACAAAAGCCCAGTTTTTTACAACTATATCGAGGTATTTTTGATCCCGGCTTATTTGCCAGGCATTAAAAAAACCAACCATCGCCTCCGCTTGTACCCACCAATGCTTTTCTTTAACCATGTGATCTTCTGTTGGTTCATATTCGTACCATAAGCCCCCGTCTGTATCCAAACCGTTTATAGTGGCATCGGCTATCTGTATACACATTTCTTCAATATCATCTTCCCATTCAATATCATCTATTACCTCAGCGGCTTCCAGTAAAAGCCAGGTAGCCTCAATATCATGCCCGTACGATATGATGTCTGATTTGCGGTTCCAGTCTTCATCAAAAAACAATACCAGGTGATTGGTTTCCGGGTCGATAAAATGATCGAAGAAATTGCCTATCAAGGTTTGTATTTGAATCCTCAGCTTCTTATCCGGCCAAATGCGGTATAGGTTGGTGTAAGCTTCCAATACATGCAAATGGGTGTTCATAGTCTTTTTTTCATTGGCATCCTTAGCGCTCAGTCGCAAGTCGCCAATGGCCTGCCAGTCGCGGGTAAAGGCTTCCATATAGCCCGTTTTGCCAGCATCATAGCTTTTATCAACCAATAAATGATATAAGCTGATAGCCAGATCCCTGGCTTCCTTTAAGCCCGAGGCCTTATAGTATTCACTTAGCGCATAAATGGTAAAGGCGCTGGCATAAACCTGTTTTTTGGTATCCAGTTTTTCGCCCCGATAGTCAACAGACCAGTATACCCCACCAAATTCCGGATCAATAAAATACCGGCAGATATACTCATAAGCCCGATGCGCCATTTGCAACGCTGCATCATTGGGTTGCAGGTTATAAGCGGCCGAAAAGCTCCACAGTATCCTTGCGTTTAATACAGAGCCTTTAGGTGCATCGGGAGTAGCATTATTGTCATTATCTATTTGGCCTAAAAAACCGCCGTGAGTTTCGTCGGGCGTATATTTTTGCCAGTAGGCAATAATGTTATCCAACTCGGCGATGAGCTCGGCCTGGAGAATAGGCAATAGTATTTCGGGACCTTCCCTGTATATATGCATTTTCATCGATTGTAATCTACCACTAAGTTACTGAGGCTAGGCCCAGGTTTCTAAGCGATCTCCTTATTCCTATCAATAATCCCATAAATCGCATCTACCGAAGTTGACGACCTGAAGCCATCTGCCGGTGTATTCACCACATAGTCAATCAACTTATCAACAGTGGTAATTGCCACATGCATGCGGGTATCTGACGATGCATAGTAAATATACACCGAACCATCTTCATCGGCAATCCAACCGTTGCAAAAAACTACGTTTGATACATCGCCAATACGCTCCCCGCCCTCGGGTGCCAAAAAATAACCTCCTGGTTTGTGCAAAACTTTGGTCAGGTCATGCAAATCGGTCATGAACATGTACAGTACATAACGCAAGCCGGCAGCAGTATTACGCACGCCATGAGCCAGGTGCAGCCAGCCCCTGTCAGTTTTAATGGGTGTGGGGCCTTGCCCGTTTTTGGCTTCGTAAACGGTATGGTAGTTTTTATTATCGATGATGGTTTCCTGGTCAATTATTGCATTTTCCATGGTTTCGGCTAAGCCAAAGCCGATGCCACCACCGGTACCGGCGCTGATAAAACCATCCTGCGGGCGGGTATATAGGGCATATTTGCCATCCACAAACTCGGGGTGCAATACCACATTACGTTGCTGGGGCGAATTGGTTTTCAAATCGGGCAGGCGCTCCCATTTCACCATATCCTTTGTACGGGCTATACCGCAGGCCGCTATGGCCATAGATTGATCATAGGGGGGAGCTGCCGGGTCGCGTCTTTCGGTACAAAACAAGCCATATATGTAGCCATCCTGGTGCAGGGTAAGGCGCATATCATACACATTGGTATCTAGCTCCTGGGTTTGCGGCAGGTTGATGGGGTAATCCCAAAAGGTAAAATTGCTGATGCCATCAGGACTTTCGGCTACGGCGAAAAACGATTTGCGGTCTACCCCCTCTACCCTAACTACCATCAGGTATTTGTTATTGAATTTAATAGCCCCGGCATTAAAAGCGGCGTTAATGCCAAAGCGCTCCATCAGGTACGGATTGGTTTCGGGATTCAAATCATACCGCCAGTTAATGGGGGTATGTGCAGCGGTAAGCACCGGGTTTTTATAGCGGTTAAAAATACCATTGCCGGTACCGGCTACCTGGTTTGGCTTGTTTATGAGTTGTTGCTGCTCCTGTTGTAGCAGGGCCAGCCTTTGTTTAAATTCAGGGGTCATAGGGGTTAGTTTATCAATATTCTTTTAGTTTATTCCACCAGGTTTTTTTCAGTATCAGCATCGTAATTGCCAGTAAGCCTATGGTAACTGCCAAAGGCAACTTTTGGTTGAGGATGAGGTACATGGGCAATATGGTGAGGCATAGTTGGGTGATTGTACCTATAACTACGTTGAACATGTTAAGCTTAAAGTTTTTGTTGGGTGCAAAACTTTCATCATCTGCCATTACCAGTTTTTTTACCGGCTCCCAAAAACCCCATGGGCGTACATTGCTATAGAAGGCTTTTAACACCCCAATATCTGTAGGCTCTGTTGCAAGCGATCCTATAACCGAGCCAACCAGCGAGATAAGGAACAATACCGGAAACCAGTACAACAACTCGTTATTTGAGACGTACAACGAGAAAACCATTGCCGACAAAATGCCCGAAAGCATTCCCCAGAAAAAGCCGCCGGCATTAAAGCGCCACCAATGCCACTTCAATACATTTGATGCCACATAGCCGCCATATAATGCTGAAACGATCCATTGCAGCACAGTATTTACGTTATGTGCAAAAAAGCCAAGGATAACCCCAATAGCTACCACAATGATGCCCACCAGGTAATTCATGGTGATGATATTTTTGTTGGATGCTGCAGGGTTAACGTACTTGAGGTATATATCATTAACAATATAAGCCTGGGCCGCGTTCATGGTACCACTAAAGGTGCTCATAAAGGCGCCTAATAAACCGGCCAGCAACAAGCCTACAAGGCCAACGGGTAAAAAATTATTGATAACTGCCGGTAATATCCGTTCAAAATCGATGTCGCCGGTGGCATCCTTCAGGTTCATTTGGTGATAGTAGATTAAACCTAAAATGGTGAGGCTTACAATAAGCGAATACCTGATGGGCAGCAAAACAATGTTAACAAAGCCGCTCATTTTACTGGCATCTTCGGGCGAGCGGGTTGACAGGATCTTCTGCATATCATAATTGGGTGCAGGCCCCGCCAGGGCCGCGAAAAAGCCCTTAAAGGTCATCATCATAAAAAACAACCCGAACAGCGAGTAGCCATCGTCTTTTATCTTTTTGTTTACCTCGGTAATAATACCCGACCAGTTAATGTTCAAGTGGGTGCCAAAAAACGGACTAAACCAACCATCTGGTACATTAAGGCTATGATCGGCCAGTTTATGGGCAGCGATGAACCCTATCCAGATACAGGCAACTGTCATCACGCCATACTTAACCATGTCGCCCAAAACGATACTGTGCATTCCGCCTAAAATGGAATAAAACATGGCAAACAACGTGAATATAATACCATAAACATGCGGTACATATTGTGGGGTAACGTTAAACGGCACATAGCTTTTCACCAGGTCCCAGGGAATAAATATTTCGATGAATTTACCCAGCCCGATGAACCCGTAAGCCAGGAAGCCGAAGCAGCTTAACAAAGCAAAAGCAATAACTACCATGTGTGAAGCGCCAACCCAGGTACCCGTTTTACCAAAACGGGTAGCCAGCCATTCGGCGCCGGTTGCAGCGTTGGAGCGGCGCAGCCAGCGCGACAGGTACATCATCAAAAATACCTGGTTAAATACGGGCCACAGCCAGGGGATCCAGATGCTTTTCATGCCGTATACAAAGCACAGGCTTACCATCCACATGGTGCCGCTGATATCAAACATATCCGAGGCATCGCTTAAACCCAGCTTGTACCAGGGCAGCGACTTACCGCCAAGCATGTAGCTTTCCTTGTTTTCGCGGGCTTTTTTACGGTACCACAAACCAATAAAAATGGTGCTCAGCAGGTACAGAACGATAATGGCGATATCTACTAAGTGTAACTTCATTTTTCTAATTTGAGGATTTGAAAATTTGAAGATTTTTAGAATTCCGGACCAGCTGGAATATTAATCCGCTTTTTGAAATTCTGTAAATTCTCAAATCCTGTAAATCCTGATCATAATTGGTGTATTCAAAAGTGGGTTTATAAAAGCTATTTTTATAATACTTTTTTAACCTAATCTTTTACTTATCGATAATAACAACATTTAATCACACCTGTACCAAGACAGAAACACCGAGTAATCTGTGCTATGACAGCGCAAATGTTGTTTTTCAAAAAGGGTTACGACAAACCGGCGAAGAAGAATCACCTTAGGATATAGACAAATATACCAAAATTACAAATTCTATCCAAGTGACTTTCAGGACATTTTCAAATCCTCAAACGGTGAAGCCCTCAACGGAGTTAATCCTCAAATCAAATAAACACCCTGTTCCCGGTATAAGTTTCCCTGAACTCTTTGGGGATGCACAGCTTTTTGCGTTTAAAAATGCGGTTAAAGTTGGAGATATTGTTGAACCCGCATTTGTAAGCAATCTCGGCCACGGTGGCTGTCGAATCTATCAGCATGCGGGAGGCGTGGCCCAGGCGAATCTCGTTCAGGCTGTCAATGAAGGTTTTACCGGTGCGTTTTTTTATAAACCTGCTGAACGATGCCTCGGGCATATTGGCTATTTTGGCTACCTCGGCAAGGGTTACCTGCTTGTTGTAGTTTACGTTCATGTGCTCAAACACCTTTTCAATACGGCGGCTATTGTAATAAAATTTATCGTTGGCAAAGCTGGGATCAGATAACATCTTCATATTGCGCGAGATAGACAGATCATGCAGTATCGACATCAGCTCCAGCACCGAATCAAAGCCGCTTTTTTTATCAAGGCCCTGGATCCGGTCGCGTAAAGCTATAATGGTTTCGGGCGAAAATATAATTCCACGCTGCGAACGCTCCAGCATACTTTTCACAAAACTTAACTGGTTGCGTTTCAGCAATTTTTCATCAAACAAATCCTTATGAAACTGGATGGTTACCTCGGTAATCTCCTCGCTTTGGCATTGGTGGGTAAACCAGGCATGGTACAGGTTGGGGCCTATCAGCGCCAGCTCCAGCTCGTCTATCATCTCAATATGGCCGCCTACAACGCGCTTGGCGCCTTTGGCATTGATAATCAGGTTTAACTCATACTCATCATGGTAATGCAGCGGAAAATCAAACTTCTTTTTAACCCTCGAAAAAATGGTAAAACAATCGCTGGGGGTTAGCGGCGTAATCTCGCGCATTACATTATTGGTGATCATAATTTGAACCGGTTATAAAAAGGCGTTCAATGATACATATTTAACATCAGCATATCAAATATTTTACATTTTTATAAGTTTTTAGTCCCTCTTTGGCGGGGATTTACGCCAGCCGGGGCAGCAACAAAAGTTTGTTACCGGTTAACAAATCAGCTCAAAAACCGGATCAAACGGCCCGCCATACATCAAAAAACGCTTACAAATGTTTCATTAATTCATACAAATGCGTAATTAGTTGCTACAAAAGCGATAAAAAAGCTACAAAAAATTACAAAAAAATAACGCTTTTTTTAAACCTAACTTACAATGGTATAAATTTTAACTTTTAGGTTTGCACCCAGGTTAATTTTTTAACTTTTAACCTTTTGGGTCAGTTTGTTTAGCACTGAGTTTTAAGTCCGAAGTCTTGAGTTCTGAGTTTTGAGTCCGAAGTTTTAAATTCAAGGTTTTAACTCCGAAGTCTCGCGCCCGAAACCTACAGTTTTTTGATAATTATTTCAGGACTCATAACTTTTGACTCAGAACACAAGACTCAGAACTCAAAACTCAATACGCACAACTATCAAAACAATTACCGGATATTTGTTGTAGAACACGGTATAAACAAAGATGGATCAAAACATTACATAATTAATGGATACCGCACAAAGCACCAAACCTACCATACGCAAAAGGGTAAACAAGTTTAAGCAAAGCATTACCGACTTCCTGATAAGCCTGTACCGCATAAACCAGTTTATCCTGCGCTTCTTCAGGGAGGCCTTTATGCCCCCTTTTGAGTTTAAAGAGGTTATGCGCCAGTGTTATGAAGTTGGCGTGCGCTCCTTTACCCTTATTACCGTAACAGGCTTTATTGTGGGGCTGATATTTACCAAACAATCGCGCCCCTCGTTATCGCAGTTTGGGGCTACATCGTGGTTGCCATCGTTGGTATCTATAGCCATTATGCGGGCGCTGGCACCACTGGTAACGGCGCTTATTGCGTCGGGCAAGGTAGGCTCGGGCATTGGGGCCGAGTTGGGTTCTATGCGGGTAACCGAGCAAATTGATGCCATGGAGGTATCGGGCACCAAGCCTTTTAAATACCTGGTGTGTACCCGCGTACTGGCCACCACGCTTACCATCCCCATCCTATCTACCTACACCGGCTTTATTGCCATGTTTGGCGGCTATTTAAACGTGGCCCAAAACGAGGGCACCACCTGGACAACCTTTATACAGGAGTTTTTTGATCCCTTAACTTATACCGATTTTGTGGCCTCGCTCATCAAATCCGTTGTATTTGGCTTTACCATAGGCATTGTGGGCTGCTACCAGGGCTATAACAGCAGCAAAGGTACCGAGGGCGTGGGCAAAGCCGCCAATGGCGCGGTAGTTACCGCCATGTTCCTGGTGTTTATTGAAGAAGTAATTATTGTACAGATAACCAGCTGGTTCCGTTAATCGATTTAGCATGGAAAAGAAAATTGTAAAGGCCGATCATAACAACCCTGTTATCACCATCCGGGGGCTCGAAAAAGCCTTTGAAGATTACCACGTACTCCGCGGTATCGACCTGGACCTGTACCAGGGCGAAAACCTGGTGGTATTGGGCCGCTCGGGTACCGGCAAATCTGTATTAATAAAAATTATATCCGGTTTGCTCACGCCCGATAAAGGCGAGATTACCGTTTTGGGCCACAACTATGCCAACATCAGCGAAAAGGAATTGCAGGAGCTGCGCATCCGTATTGGCTTCTCGTTTCAGAACAGTGCGTTGTATGATAGTATGACGGTGCGCAAAAACCTTGAATTTCCGCTGGTGCGAAACCGCAAGGGCATTAGCCGCCAGGAAATTGACACCGCGGTTGAAACCGTACTTGATGCCGTTGGCCTGTCGCAAACCATTAACCAGATGCCATCCGAGCTTTCGGGCGGGCAGCGCAAGCGCATTGGTATTGCCCGCACGCTTATCCTGAACCCCGAAATTATGCTGTACGATGAGCCTACCGCCGGCCTTGACCCTATTACCTGCATCGAGATTAACGACCTGATTAACGAGGTACAGCAACGTTTCAACACCTCATCCATCATTATTACACATGATTTAACTTGCGCCAAACAAACCGGCGACCGTATTGCTATGCTCCTTGACGGTCAGTTTCAGCGCACCGGCAGTTTCGACGAGGTATTTGATACCAACGACAGTCGCGTTAAACCATTTTACGACTATAACTTTATCCAATAACAAAAAAAGACATTATACCATTATTATGGACGCATCAGAAAATAAAAGAGCAATCATCGTAGGCCTGTTCCTGGGCCTCGGTCTTATCCTGTTCATCCTTGGCATCTTCACGCTTGGCGGCCAGCAAAAAGCGTTTGTAAAAAACATTCACCTCAGTTCGGTTTTCGGCGATGTGGCCGGGCTTAAAAAGGGCAACAACGTTTGGTTTTCGGGCGTAAAGGTGGGCACCATCAGCGCCGTGCGCTTTGAAGGACCATCGCAGGTGCGGGTATCCATGAGTGTAGACCAGGCTACCCAGCAATACATTCACCGCAACGCGCAGGCCAAAATAAGCAGCGACGGACTAATAGGCAACAAGATCATCGTGATTGACGGCGGCAGCCCGCAGGCCCCCGAAGTACAGGATGGCGACGTACTACAGGCCGAAAAACTACTCTCGACAGATGATATCCTAAAAACCCTGCAGGATAACAACCAAAACCTGCTGGCCATAACCGGCGACTTTAAAACCCTTAGCCACCAAATTTTACAAGGCAAAGGCACTGTTGGCGCGCTCATGGCCGATAATACCATGGCCCTGCAACTTCGCGCCGCCATGAAAAACCTGCAAATGGCCACCCAAAGCGCTGCGCTAATGGCAGGCCAGCTAAACGCATTTAGCAATAAGCTAAACACCAAAGGCGGTTTAGCAGATAAAATGCTGACCGATACCGCCACCTTTAACCACATCCGCCTGGCCGTAAACCAGCTGCAACAAGCCGCCAACAACGCCAGCACCCTCACCAACAACCTGAACAAGGCCAGCGACAAACTGAACCGTACCGACAACGCCCTTGGCGTACTCTTAAACGACCCCAAGGCCGCCGTAAAAGTACAAACCACCCTTGATAACCTGCAGCAAAGCTCCATAAAACTAAACGACGACCTGGAAGCCGCCCAACACAACTTTTTCCTGAAAGGTTTTTTTAAGGACAAAGCGAAGAAGGCTAAAGAGGATAGTTTGAAGAAGGCGGGGCAGTAGAAATTACATCGTAAAAAGGGCTGTCATGGTGAGCTTGTCGAACCATAGCGGGCAAAGGCCTCGCTGCGCGACCCTTCGACAGGCTCAAGGTTGGCAGACCTACACACCTCGAAAATATGACTTGTCATGCTGACGAAGGAAGCATCTATTAATGAACTTTTTTCACCATCGGAAAACGAAGGAAATTATTGCACCCTTACGTACCTAACAGCCAGGCAGTCCTGTCTTGGTTCTTAATTCTTGACTCTTGATTCTTTCCCTGCCGTTGCCTGCGGCCCGCGCTTTACACTCATACGCGCACATGGCATTAGGCGCGGGCCGGTATCCGTTTCAATCGCTAACGGGGGATGGGGGAATTGCGGGGATTAGGGTTTACAACAAAACCGTGATTGCTGGTGGGTCACACGCATGCACCAGTTATAGATAGAAAATTCACTCACACAGTCCCCTCAGGGTCTCTCGGAAGAGGACCCTGAGGGGACCGATCACCTCGCATCAACGCTGCTTCGGGATTACGACCAGTGCAACCGCGGGGTCCTCTACGAGAGCCCCCGCGGAGACGGGAAAAAAACTTTCCACAACATCACTTCCTCCGTTGATACTGAGGAGCGAAGCATTTAAAATATCGGATGCGTCTTAATTCTTGATTCTTACATCTTGACTCTTTCCCTGCCGTTGCCTGCGGCCCGCGCTTTACACTCATACGCGCACAAGGCATTAGGCGCAGGCTGGTATCCGTTTCAATCGCTAACGGGAGGATGGGGAAAATTGGAGGTTAGGGTTTACGACAAAATCGTGATTTGCTGGTGGGCCACATGGGACACGCGTGCTCCAGCGGTGGGGGAAAATAATCATCCGCGGGAGTATGAACGCCTCTACTCAAAATTAGTTTCGTTGATCCAAAGGAATAACGTGTGGCTCATTATTAAGTAAAAATTCAATGGTTTTTGGAGTCCTAACTAACTGTTGCAAATCGCCTAAATCAAATTCTTTATGATGATTTGGGCAAAGTAATAAGATGTTGTCTCTAGTTTCTTTGCCTTTTTGATGCTTAGGCGTAATATGCGCAGCTTCAATATATAAAGTGCCATCTCTTTTGATAATGGAATGCCCACAAATCTGGCATTTAAAGTCCCGTAATAACTTGATGAGGACAATGGCCTGGTTGTGTCGTTTATAAGCTACAGAAGTAACAATTGTTAGGTCATCGTCAATATGCTTTAGCTGATTTAATTTTTCAACAATCTCTTCTTTAGAACATTTTCGATACGCCAGGGTCAACGCCTCCTGTTCGGCCACATCTAAAGGTGTCTGGCTAACAGCTTGATAAATCATTTCTTCTTTCGCTTCATCGTCCACTATCTCGTCAGCAAAAACCTGTAGATCGTTTAGCCAAAAAATGCCTTGATCGTCTATGTAAATCTCGTTTTCGTCAAGTTTCTTTTGCAGAATAGAAGTTATTTGAATTTCACGATAACCACGATTTAAGAAATCTTTTAAAAGCTCATCTTGCGATGCCCCATGAAATCTTCTTAAATTTCTTCTCGTAAACAATCCGCCAACTATTCTTATAGATTCTTGCCATGAGGAGTAGTCTTTATTACTAAGGCCTATGTATTTCCCTGGCAGTAATGCAAATCTTTCATTTTCTTCTTGTTGTAAATTTGAATAAATGCTTGTTTCTTCGGTATCTCTGAACCGCTTTACATATTGGGTGATCTCATGCATATGTTGCGGCTCCGTTTTATTTTCAAGATATTCATAAATAATATCTCTTATAGTGCCCCCTTTTATATTCCCGTTTTCTTCCCAGGTTTTTAGTCCATAATAACCGGATTTTCCAAACGATATAAATCTTGGATTATTTAGGCCCCCAAGCAACGCATCTTCTCGAAAATTTTTCTCTGGATATTGTTCTTGTAAGAAGGCAGTGATTTTAGCTAAGGGCTGACCTATACGCGCTATACCTAATGCCAACAACGCCTCTTCGATATACTGCCAATTAAGAACAGGCGTGTTCTGGGCAATTAAAATGATTCCTTTATCGCTAACGATCAATTCTAATTCTTGATAAAGTATGGTTGTGAGTACCTTTAATAAAGCATCATCATCTAAAGTGCGGGCCGTTTTAAATTCAATTAAATAATCCTTAATATCAAGGCGATAAGGTAATTCGTTTCTCTCTATCGTTTTCCTTTTTATGGCCACTTTAAAGCCATAAAAATCGAACTGCTCTACAAGTTCTTTTTTAACTAAGTAAACATGTTCCCATTTATTTCGTGTATTGTTTTCGTAGCCAACCAATGAATGTGTCGCATGTAATAATAAAGCGAAAACCCTCGTTACGAACAGATTGGAAAAAGCCGTGCCTTCTTTTTCATTAATTTGTTCTCTTACATTATCGTCAATATAAATAAGATCTGCATCCATATTTAATTGATATGGGTTTTCTAAACCGAGCTTTAAATAGCAAACAAATGCAAAATCTTGCTCGAATTTATTTACAAAATCATTAGCCAGCTGACGGCATCGTTCATCCGTAAGGTCATATTCTTGCGCAAGCTCCAACAATGTTTTGGCTGCAACGCCATATTGGTACCCAAGGTAATATTTAAAGAATGTTGCCCGATATTTATCCAACAGTGGTTTGTACCCAAGCAAAACTTGAATAGCGAGGAACGCTGGAAAATGACCAATCTCAATCGCCTTCTTTTCTAAAATACTATGCAGGTCATCAGCGGTATCAAATTTCACCTTTAATTGTTGCCTATTCTCTTCAGCAATCAACATTGAACTACTTTCTGGCAACCTTTCAATCATCGTCAAAAAATCAACGATCACCTGATAAAAGCAAGATAGCTCCCGACCCGTTGGTCTACCAATATTTGGTAAACGAGTGAAATCAAACCCGGCGGAAGGAATAGCTTTAAACATGTCTGCTACCGTTTCATTGCTGTCTAATAATTTTGACAAAGCGTTTCTTGCCCGGTTAGATAGTCTGGGGAATTGATATTGAAAATTTATGGCGATCACTTTCTGTTTATGTTCGCCCAAGCTATTCCATATGTCCAAATGATTCATGAGACAAGGTATCTTTTTTTCCCTGAACAAAGCCGCAAAACATTATGATATTTCAGCCTGTGGTCGGTGTTATCACACCGACCACAGGCTGAAATATATCTATACCTTTTTGTTGCTGTCCTTTTACACCAAAATACTGATATTCGGTATTCTGAAAGGTAGCTGTATTTCCAATCTCGTTGAATAGGTCGCAAATAAACTATTCAATTTTTTTTTCATTTTTTAATCGCGGTAATTAATAAAGCGCCATTTTATTTAATATTGTGATAAGAGGGATAAATTACGAAATCGTTCCATTGGACCGATATCAATGATGCCGATAACTGCTTTGTACTAAAAATATGGAAATCGTTCTTGACAAATTTCTATCATATAATGAACGTAGCCGAAGCCTACCTGACTTATACGATATAGCTGAAAAAGCTAAATTAGAAACTCATTACTCGGGAATACTTCCTGAATATACCGACGTCGAACTTAAAAAGATTAATGAATTTTTAAAAAGCGAATTGTTGATCGATCTTCTGTGTGACATGTACCCTGTTCTCACCCAGGAGATCTCTTTGAATGCTGTGCATATTCCGAATCAGGATCAGCTTAAACGATACTTAAGCTATTTAACCAAAGAGATTAACATTTCTATCGATATCATCAATGATTCAACACGTTTTCAATGGTATAAGAACGGAGCTATCGATTTTAATGAAATGAAGCCAACCGAAAAACCCAATATATATAGAAGGGTTCATTCGGATCCGAGTAGTTTGCTTTTAGACAGTATAGATGGGGTACTCAATCAATATGAGCAGATACTCGATCATATCGAAGAAATTCGAATCGAAAACGGGATACAGCCAACTGATGCCATCTCATCTAATCTGATTTTCAAGGGACTTCCAGCTGATTTCATAGAATTAGTTTCCGCCTTGCATATTTATGGATCAATTCAACATAAAACCGGTCAACCATTAAAAAAGTCTGAGTTGATTCGGGAATTTAGAAGATTCCTGAACCTAGATAAATCACAGGGGTTTGATGATCAGAATCTATCCAGGCGGTATTCAGAAAGAAAAACAGCACTCCGAAGCTCCTATCTAAATCAATTAAAAAAAGCTTTTGGCGGGGCTTCTTAGTTAACACAATTTCGGGGTACGATTAACCCCGAATTGAGTATATCTATTACTTGTTGCTTTGCTTAAAATCAGGATTATGATAAAGCTCAGAGACAACAAAACACGCTTTACAAAAGCAGGTATAAAAACGATATTCAAAAGATTAAGCGACATTTTAATATTGATGAATCTTTTGAAAATAATTTTTGAAATTGTTCAATATCTTTCTTCCATCTTCAGGGTATTTTAAATAACGGCTTCGCCCTTGTTGGTGTTTTCCCCGCTATTCTCCGACTTCGAATTACTATGCCTGTAGTCTACAGACTACAGGGCGTCTAAAACAGCAATCAATACCCGCATAATTTAAATGTGATTGATTTAGCCCGTGGTCGGTGTTATCACCGCAACACTTCCAGTTGGCCTCGTGAAAACCCGGTGTTGCATAAATTTGCAACTAAAGTATTTATAAAATACAATCTTTGGCTGGTGCGGTGATAACATCGACCAGAAACTAAACGGGGCTATTCAATTGGTATGGGAGGCCACCAAGGGCAAAGAGACGATTAAAGTGCTGTACTATTTTTTTTGGGCTTCTTTTAAAAAGAAATCTGTCATTTTATGAAAAGTATTTTCATTGAATGTAATCGGTCCGTGCTGACCTTGAGGAACAGAAATAAACTCAGTTAATATTCCCCGTTCTTTCAATGCTTTGGCAAAAAGCTCACTTTGGCAATAGGGTACAACATGATCAGCATCGCCATGAATTACTATAAAATGAGGATCCGTTTTGTCCAGAAAGGTGATGGGGTTGAGCAGGGCTATCATATCAAGATTATCGGCCGGATTACCCCTAATAAGTGCCCCTTCGGGAGAGTCTGCTCCTTTAGGTTTCTTACACTCATCCATCAGCGCCATATCGATAGGGCCAAACCAATCAACTACCGCATTCACAGAACTGCTGGCTGCAGTATAATTTCCTACATTTCCTTCTATGTCAACCTTCACTTTCCCCACTGTAAATTCTTTAACAGAATTTGATGTCCCGGCGAGGGAGGCAAGATGTCCACCTGATGAATAGCCTGTAATGCCAATAAATGAAGCATCAATTTGATATTTACCAGCATTTGCCCTTATATATCGTACCGCAGCTTTCACATCATTGATTTGGGCGGGGTACGGAGCATCGCCACTTGACCTGTGGTTAATGGCTATAACCGCAAAACCGCTGTCAAGCAATGGTTTTCCAAGAGCATCAAACGCAGCTTGTTTCAAATTATTGCCATACCATGCGCTACCGTATATTACAATAATTGCCTTATAGGCGGGTTTTGCTACGTTAGGCAAATGGATGTCGAGGTTATGATACTCTTTGCCATCATCGGCATAATTCAAATTGAGCCATTGCTTAACCGGAATAATTACGCTATCTTTTTTAGTGGTTTCTTTTGTTAATTGCTGATTTTTTTTGCAGTTAAAAAAAAATATAATAAGAACTGAAAAGGCCAATTTTAAAGTGGTCATTTAGTATGATTTAGATCAAAAATAATGCTATTATTCCGTATGCTCAAGCTTCACCAAAAATAAAATACCCCCGCTACCGCAAGGGTCCACCCTTGTGGTCCGCTTGCTAAGTATACGCCATGCATAACCGCCATTCACAGCCCGGAGATTGCTTCGTTCCTCGCAATGACATGGTGGTGATAACCGGTTAGTATAATACCAAACAAGGTTCCCCGTTGTGGTAGAGTTCCGCCGATTCTCTGACTTCGAATTACTATGCCCGTAGTCTCCTGACTACAGAGTGCCTAAAACAATCAATACCCGGACAATTTAGATGTGATATAACCTGGTAAACCAGACCAAGCCTAACAGGGTTACTGTAGTTGCAAACTACAGGCATAAGGGTTCGAAGGTACTGTCATTAAAAACAAATTTATTTCGATAATATTTTCATTTAACTTTGCCTTGCGAAAGAAGGCATACGGCGATCATTCGACGGATGACTATCTTGTGTAGCCTGGCTTTTGCCGGGCTACTTATTTAGCCCATTGGGCTAAGCGAAAGAAGGCTCCGTCTCCTTTTCTCCAGATGTATTTTGTGTCACCGGTTTTTTAGGTTTAAACGG